>FUFK010038723.1_pt1 | contig 146886 bp, 191 predicted proteins | sample 1021851 | NCBI WGS metagenome assembly FUFK01 (sample SAMEA51879418, study PRJEB19060) | metagenome | reverse complement strand
GCACCGTTGCGAAGATGAAACTTACGAGCCATCTCAGTCTTGGGTGATAACGTGACCAAACGATGAAATTTATTGTCCCACGCATAATCCCGCAATTCATTTATGATGTCTCGTCCAGCACCCTTGGTATAACTCCACACAGTGTATGCGATACAGTTATTGCCTGGCGGGTGTGCGTACAGCGCGAGTTCTCTTACAGTTGTAGGTATGTCTGATGTATATGCAACGCAGACAATGGCATCAGGTTTATCCTCACCGATGTAAAATATTTCCCCTACCGACTTACGAAACGCATACGACAATGAAGGACGAACAGGGTCATCCTTCATATACGAAGCATCATTTAGAACCTTTATCAATGCAGTCTCCCAGACTGTCTCAGTAGGTATGCCAATACGTTAGACCAGTATTGTATACCCCACTCTGACCCACTAATCACACAATGGTCGTAGGCTGTTCTTGCATTTGCTATAAGACGATCCGAACGATCCGAAATCATCAGTTTGAAACTCCTGTATCATGTTTCCGAATAGACTAAAAAACTCTTTGACCTTTGCAGACTTGTCTGCGCGAGGAATACAGAGTGTTTCAACTTCTATTCCTTGTGACGAAACAATTCTTGCTTGTTCCATGCATGTTTCCATATCAGGCATATTTACATTATACTCTGATCCTGTCATAGTCATTACGACCAATAGTGCTTTTATCATACTTCACTCCATCCTGTCATTTCACACTTGTACTTAGTGTTTCCAATCAAAACCATGTCGCCCGTCATCGTGCTCCGACAAGCGGCACCACCAAACATCTTGGTAACACCTTCATTTTCCCACCACGCATTCTCAATGCTGTTGGTTTTCATGAACGCAGTCTCTAACTTTTCAGCAGTGGTTGCGTCCTTCTTGACCTCTACAAACGCAACCGTCTCAGGCGCGTCCTCATAGGCCGCGTGTATCACTGCGACCTTTTCGTATAAGAGGTTCTTCATCAATGCGTCAGTTTTATTCATCAGACAATCTCCGCAGGCTTGTTCCACTCACCAATCTTGATTTCGTTGTACCAAGCAGTGTGGAAGTAATCAATCATGCTATCGCTCTTATCGAACCACTTGTCACCCTTCATGGCAGCAAGCAACTTGTTTAGGAACTTCTTGGCAGTCCCCTCAAAGAACGTATCAATGTGGTAGACGTTCACATCGCTGTTGGCAATCTCTTTAGGAGTGAAGAGTCCAGCAGGAATCTTCCGAAGGGTCACAACCAGAGTGCTGTGATGGTCAACCTTGATGGTTCCCTTCACACCGAACTCGGCAAGAACCGCCTTAATAGCAGGGGCAAGTTCTTTCTTCGTCTCTTTACTCACATAAGCCATTTGTCTTTCCTTCTCTGATTATGTCTAACTATACCACACTCAAACGAATCTGTCAACCCCTATTATGCAGCAACAGCAAATATTTCTGCGTCACTACCGTAGAGGTCGAACTTCTTGGAAACCAGTTCCTTCTTACCCGACTTGGGGAAGTCGATAATCTTGGAATAGGGCGACTTCTTGGCATACACCGTAATGTCACGTTCCTTGTTGAGTTTATTCCAAATGTAACGACCACCAACCGATGCGCTCGTACCAGCCATCAGGGTGATGTCCAGTTTCTTCATAAGAAACTTGTAAATCTTAACGGCAAGGTTCTTACCCTTGTACCGACTATCCACATTGACCAAATCGATGTGCCAGGCACCACGATATTTTGACAACTCTACCATTGCGGCAACCCGATAGCGGGTTTCCATGTAACCCTCTATATTACGCACTCTCTTCGTCACATTGCGGTCATAGACCCACGCGGTCATATATGTGCGTTCTTCTTTCTCAATATAGATATCGTACCCAAAGGCGCGACCTATGAGTTCTAGGTCTTCTAGATTACCATAACCAAGGAAGTTTCCCTTGTCCATCGTAATTCTCTCAACCATCTGTAACCTCTTNATTTCCGATTATGTCTAATCATACCATACGGANNGNGGTTTGTCAACTAAAATCTGTCAGGAATCCAAGAAAAATTAACGTCATCNANCCANCGCCATTCACCAGTTTTCAGTGATTTTATNGGGGGTAATGNGGGTTTGGGGNTCATACTCACAACTCCAGGCGGAATGTCGAGGACTTCCCACTTATCGCCGTGTTCTCTGATTCGNTTCTTACCCTTATTGGTCTTNCCNTTGAGNGTNAGAATCATGATTAACCCCCAAACACGAAAGTTGCACGGTTGATGGCATTAATGAACGAGTGCCGTGTACCCGCGTCGAGGTGCATACCATTGGGGTCAAAGATAAGGAAACCTCTGTCCTCTGCACCAACTATACGGACCTCTCCGAACTTAGTTTCAGCACGGAAAACACCCTTGGTGAATTCGGACTCAGTGAAGGTAAGAAGGGGATTTGGAACAGTCATGACGACCTCTCTTTGTTGACTATATGTATATCATACTACAGTCAGAGAGTTTTGTCAACAGTTTTTTTAGAATCCCTTGGGTTTTTTTGTGATGCCCCGATCCTTCATCTGTTGTGCGACCCACTGCTGTGCGGCAGGGTTTCTGACCTTCTTACTCAACAATCCCCTGATCTGTTTGAAGACTTTGACAAATACATCCTCTGTTGCNTNGTTATTNTCTACAACCACAAANTTNTGNNTGAAATANTGACTGAACTTACCGATATTNGACTGAACGTCNTTCCANGATTTTANTGACNATGGNNTCTNGCACAGAACGAGGACGTTCTGCGTTACGTTGAAGAGCCACATCAAGGGATGTGTTCACGAATATCATGTGAACATCATACCCTATCTGTTTTAGCTCCGTGGCTTGTTTTGCAATCTTCTCATAGTCTTTGCCAGTCCCATCAATGATAAGTCCAATGCGACCTTCAATATAGTTTTCCTGACGCTTTTTAGTGATTTCTTTTGCACGTTTACGTTGAACCTCTCTTGGCTCCTCTTCTTCCTTCGGCATCTTCAGTGAGAGATTTGCCTTCTTGAGAAGATGTTCAAATGCATCATCGGAGTTGACTACACGCAATCCTGTACCGCCGGTGGTTTTCCTGACAACGTATGACTTACCGCTGCCAGGACCACCCGCAAGGAAAAATGCTTTAAATATGTTGGGGTCTTGCAGACCTTCCTGTAATTCGTTGAAGTGCTTCATCGTGCATCTGCCCTTTTCTATATCCTGACATCTCTATGATGTATTTATCATTCTCTGAGAGTGGTTGTAATTCTACCCTGCGTTCCTGCCGTTGAAAGTTCAATTTTTTAATGCGATTCTTGGTCTTAGCCATTTTATCTTCCTTTCGCTGTTTGTGTTTGGATACAGATTTTTTTGAGATGGGCTTCTCCTTTCTATGACTCGCCGTAAAAAGACTCATTTACTTTCTGCTCACCTTCATCAATTATCTCTGGATTTTCTGATGATGGTAATTTGGTTTTCAAAGAGTCCTTCACNGCTTCTATGAACATGAAGTGTTCTTTACCCACGACATTGAAATCGTGACGTAATTTATAAATCAAGAATTTACCTTGATATATGTTATCAAACTTTTCATTTTTTGATGTCTTTGTAGATGCAGTATATGGTAAGTTTATATCAACAATGTCACCGGCAGATATTGCAGTGTTACCATTGACTTTTATCTGAACAGTGTATCCCATTCTAAGTTGTTCTATTTGAGAACTTCTTCTTTGTATGGAACGCTCTGGTGAATTGGATGTAAACAAATTTTGACCAAAATCATCGACATGGGAGTTATCTGCCCCAAGACCAGATGATGGTTGCACAAATGTTCTGGCGGGGAAATCTGAAATTCTTTTCCTATCCTTCGTGATGGTTAAATCACTTACTATTGGAAAATCCTTCACAGTCTCGCCNCTAAATCGACCATTAGTTGACTCAATGTGACTCTCTCTATCAAAATTATCAATATAGTTATATGTATATTTTCGATAACTTTTAGAGACTATATCATGCACATACAGTTTTGATGCGTATGCTCCCGCTCTGTTTGCGTATATCGTATCCTGTGTGCTGACGATATTATGCTGTAAAAGATTAGAAAAGTCTGCCACTANGTTAACAGCACCCTTTGGTGTTTTCGTACCCTCTATGAACTCTGTGTATTCAATCGCGCTGGGTTGTGCGTATATACTCGCTAGTGTTCTAAAGTTGAATCCTTTGGTTGTCTCGAAACAGATGTAACAAGGATCGTTGTCTAATCTAGACACTGCGCTCCTTGCAATGTCTCCTATCAACTCAAATGGTCTTTTGTTTGGTGAGACAATTTTTCTATTGTCTGCTGAAGGTTCAATGTTAAGTGTCTTCTTCGTTCCGATGTTAGATTTAAATATTTGTTTCACGATATCTGAGGAGCTACCTTTGAGACTTTGGTTTACTCGCACTCTCTGATCCACAACCAATTCTCTGGACGTAAAACTAATATTGTACGCCTGTACACCATTACCGATGTCAACACGCGCACTGATCTTGGTTACACTCAAGGCATTTTTGGTGAAATCAACGATTTGATTTTTACCAGTTATGGAAGCAGTTGCGAGTTTAAGAAGTAAATACTCCTGACCGACGAGTGGAAAAAGCGATCCAAGATTAACGGAATCTTGGATAACAATATCACCAGATATAGCAAACTGAGTGATGTCCTCAAAAATTGTAATAGATATGGTTGACAAAGTTACATCAACCTCTTTACCAGAGGCCGATATAATTTTTGCAGTTTGCAGTTCAAATTGTCCAGCACGAAAAATGTCTGCCACTACACGGCACTCCCCTCCAGCAGAGTTTCAAACTCAGTCACAAAATCATCTATGAAATCTGGGTCAAGCAATCTTATTCTTCGTAAACTGTCCTGACGTTCTTGTTCATATTCTCTATTTGTAATTGCTGTCGCAGTCGGATAATCTGTGTTATCTGTTCCAATGTTAATCTTGATGGTGGTATCACCAGAAGACTGTGAAATCTCGTAGTGATGCACAGCATTTACATTGGTATACTTATCGTTAAGATGTGCAAGGAACTGACGCCGACTCATGGGCCACTGATGATAACGGTCAACAATGTCATTCATCATTAACACCACCCAATGAAACTCTGGATTACCATACAATTTGTCTGCGATCATTTCTGGTGTCTCACCCTCCTTCACATCGTAAGTATCAAACAATGAGGTTGTGGTCTTGATGTTTGCACGAACAGCAACACGTTTTAGAATATTTGGTGCTAGTCTAAAATCGCCAGTGCCGTAGTTGTCATAGGGTATGCGTGGAAAATTTGCAAAATACATGATTAGAATCCATCCTCAATTCTATTTCTGTACATGAGTTCAAGTTCACTGAACTTGAGTGATATAGAGGTTCTTTGTGGTGGTGGTGACCCGCTCGAATCTGGTTCATAAGCAGTATACCTGTCACCGCCATACTGAACATCCATACCAGTTAGGGAACAGGTGCTAATTTTGTTTAGGTAGCTATTCTCTTTATTCCTATACATATACTTGATGTCAAACACATCTGGAATGTTCAATTCCCTGACGTTTTTGGACCCGCCAAACGATGATGTTGCAACATCTGATGTCATGTGTTTTTTAAACACATGAACAATCTCTCTAATCGTCTGAGCTTCGTCTAAAGTTTTGGGTATCATGACAAAACTGAATTCAAAGTTACGTCTACCAATACCCTCAAACATAAGTTCCATTCTTGGTGTTATAATCTTACCCCGCTCCAGTGCAACAAGCGCTTTTGCGCCCGGCGCTACTGCGTCTAGCGCATCCAAACCCTTTGCTTTTACTCCCTGAAGAGCAGCGTCTCCTATTGTTGCGAATGAAAATCCCTTTTTACCGAAAAGTTGTTGGAGTGCTTCTTTACCCGCCTCGGCCGCCACACCAATTGTCTCTTCTGCATACTTTGCTTCATATGACACACTAACCTGTGGTGGCATATAGAGCGCAATGTGATTAACGAACCGACTTGTAGAGGCATTCTTTAATCTGAGTGATGTGTTCTTACCCTTTGCCTCCCTAACACTCTCATTTAGTATTTCATTTGCTTTTCCCGGCGGTAAACCCTGCACTTGTTGACCCACTGCGGCCGCACCGGATCGCCGTAGTTGTTGACCCATTGCTTGTGCTTGAAATGCAATATCTCCACCCGCTCCAGCGTCAATCGCACTGACTGCTTTTGGTCTTTCAATTTTGCCTGGCTTTACTTCTCTAACACCAAACAATATATAATGTCCCTGCATAGGATCAGTATCAACATCATCTGGATAAGATAGGATGGGTGACGGTCTAGACTGTGCTCCCAACGATGACGTATCGTTTGTTGGGTTCGAACCTTTTAGTCCCGAAGCAACCCCTTGAACGACTGATGTTACTGCTCTGTTAGCAATACTGGTTGCGGCACCCTGTGCGACGTTTACAAATGCATCTTTGAGTGACATGTCTAAATATCCTTATACACTTTGAATTATTTATAACAAATGGCATACAAAGGTCGATATACACCAGTAAACCCTAAAAAGTATAAGGGCGATCCACGCAGCATCGTCTACCGCTCTCTGTGGGAACGGAAGTTCATGGTATATTGTGATACCAGTGAAAACATTCTAGAGTGGGGCAGTGAAGAAGTCATTATACCTTATTTATCCCCTTGGGACGGACGTATTCATCGATATTTTCCAGATTTCTACATCAAGGTAAAACAACATGATGGTGATGTCAAGAAGATGATTATTGAGATCAAGCCTAAGGTGCAGTGCAAACCACCCAAACAACCCAAACGCAAGACAAGAAAGTATCTAAACGAGGTAAAAACATGGGGCATCAACTCTGCGAAATGGAAATACGCAAATGAGTGGTGTGTTGATAGGGGTCTAGAGTTTAAGATTTTAACTGAAGACGAATTGGGTATCTCGTATAAATAATACTATGGCAGAGAGTAAATACATTCAGTCTGTAAAACAAGCAGCAGGAGAGCGTCCACGTTCCACAGAGTGGTACAAGGATAAGATCAAGGAGTTTGGTACACCGAGTTCACTGGACTTAATTCGTGACGGTAAGAAGTCAACCCGTCCATTCTTTGGACGATTGAACATGTTCCTTTACGATCCAAAGTTCAAGAAGACACTACCATATTATGATACGTTTCCACTGGTGCTTCCTATTGAGAATTATCCAGATGGGTTTCTTGGTATCAATCTACACTACCTACCAATCCCCCTTAGAATTAGATTGCTTGACAGACTTGTAGATTTCTCAAACAATACAAAATTCGATGAGTCAACAATACTAGTTGCTGACTATCAAAAACTAAAGAATGTGCGGTTGGTTCGGCCTACGATTCACAAGTATCTTGCGGGACAAGTCAAGTCTCAGTTTCGCAGAATTGATGCAGACGAATTTACCATTGCGACACTACTTCCTGTGCAGAGGTTCAAGAAGGCATCTGCATCAGAGGTATGGAAAGAATCTAGGAGCATGGTCTAATGCCAATTCTACCCAACTTTTTAGAGGGAACCGCGATAGGTGTTCTCAATGATGTGTTATCAGCATTCCACTCAAACGAGGGATACGCACAACCCAATCGATATGAGGTAAATTTGTTCCCACCGTCAACGGGGAAACTCGGCACGGCATCATCAATCATAAATGCGGCAGCATCAGTGATAGGACAATCACCACAGGGCGGTGATGCAAGAGGTGTTGGTCTACGGTGTGAGTCAGTTACCTTGCCAGGCATAAATCTAGCAACTGCACAGGATTCAAATATCTATGGTCCAACCAGAGATATCGTAGAGGGTGTAACATATGCAGAGGAAGTTGCAATGACCTTTTCGGCAAGTTCTGATTTAGAGGAGAGGGTGTTTTTTGAGAACTGGCAAAAGGCAGCATACAATCCTCAAACTTGGAACGTGGGATACTACAAAGATTATGTAGGGTTTGTCGATATCTATCTACTTGACAAAAAAGACCAGCGAAGATATGGACTCAAGTTGTGGGATGCATTTCCTAAGAGCATCAATGGCAGCGATTTAAGTTATGGGTCGCAGAATGAAAATCTCAAAATAACGGTGAACATGTCTTTTAGATATTGGACACCACTTGACCAGAATCAAAACGGACCAAACATCATGAACGATATCATTGACACTGTTGCAAATGGAGTTCAGAGACAGATACTAAGTAATATACCGAAAGTGCTTCGGAGACTATAAAGGATGAAACATTATGGCATTACCAAAACTACAGATACCAGAGTATGAGTTAGTCGTACCTTCAACACAGGAGAAGATTAAGTATAGACCATTTCTAGTAAAAGAGGAAAAAGTCCTACTTCTTGCAATGGAGGGTGAGGATGACCGGCAGATAAATGACGCACTCACCAGTATTGTTAGTGAGTGTACATTTGGAGCTGTTGATGGCAGAACAGCACCAGTGTTTGACATGGAATATATCTTTCTTCAAGTTAGAGGAAAGTCCGTAGGTGAAACTGTCGAGTTAAATCTCACTTGCCCAGATGATAACAAGACAAAGGTTTCTGTAAAGGTTGACCTATCTGAAGTTGCTGTGCAAATGAGTGTTGATCACACACCAGAGATTGAACTGACAGATGATATCAAAATTGTTATGGGATATCCTACACTATTCAGTACGCAAAAGTCTGATGATGATTCTAATACGGAGATGGTGTTTAAGTTGATGCAGGGATGTATCTCTGAGATTCATTTTGGTGACGATGTTTATAAGAGAATTGATATCAGTGAAAAAGAATTGGATGAGTTCTTTGGGAGTTTGACATCAGATATGTTGGCAAAGGTTCAAGAGTTTTTTGAGACTATGCCAAAACTGAGACACATCATTGACGTTAAAAACCCAAAGACTAAAAAGAAGAATGAGGTTTTGCTTGAGGGGCTTGGTGATTTTTTTTCTTAACCATGGCGCATATATCAGTTAAACTGTATTATGAGTTGAACTGGAACATGATGTTTCATCATAACTTTAGTTTGACGGAGATAGAAAATATGATGCCGTGGGAAAGAGAAATTTATATTGGTTTAACCATGAAATATATTGAAGAGGAAAATGAAAGAGTAGAACAAGAACAAAGGAAGTTAAATGGCTGAATTGGGACAAGCAAAAGAGTTTTCGGATGCAGTAAAGGAACTCAACAAAGCGACAAAAGAGTTGAGTCAGAACACTGGCAAAGAGGTTGGTAAGATTGTCGGTAAGGACTTACTGAAAGTCACTGACCCATTCGTAAACTCATTTAAACAAATTCCCGGCGTTCAGACATTGGGTAATGTTGGTAAGACATTATTCAATAAAGGGTTTGCTGCACTCAAAGACAGGAAAGAGAAGGAATTACTCGCACAACGTCTTGGACTCACGAAAGAAGAGTTCAAGACAATGGAGATGCGAAACCGTGCTAACAAGGCATTTGAGACACAGATTGAAAAGATGGGAGAAGCTGCGAACAATCTCTTGGGTTTTGATGAAAGTTTCGTGAAGGACATGGTGGGTCAACAGTTAAAAGATGCTGATGGTAAATTTATTTCTCTTAGGGAAGCGTTAGATAATCAAGCAAGCAGATTAGAAAAACAAATGGACGCAAATAATTTTCTACAGGAAAGAAGTCTTAAACAGACTAATCGTGCAAAACAAGAGGAGTTAGAAGCAAAAGAAGAAGCACAGGAAAGGAAAAATCAAACACTCCTTGAGAGTATCGCTGGTGGTATAGTTAATCTAAACAAGAGTTTCCTAGCAGGATTAAAAGATAAAGGATTTAAAGGTCTTGGGGTAGTCGCAGCACTTGTCGCTGCACCTTTTATTGCACTTGTTGAATTCTTCAAAACGCTGAAACTTGAGTTTGCAGCTTTAAAAAGGCTCACAAGAGCTGGTGAGATAGGAAAACTCTTTGCACCTCTAACTAATTTATTTAAGGGGTTAAAAGAGTCATTTAAAGGAACTAAATTTGGTGCTCTATCAATGGATAAAGTAAAGAGTGTTTTAACAACTCTTAAAAACTTCTTTGCACCTGTTGGTAATTTCTTTAGAACAATGTTTGATAAGGTTAAAACTTTTACTAGGTTAACCACTAGTGCTAAGGGCATNGAGAAATTTGCAGGCACCGTAGGAAGAGTTATAGGTAAAATCTTTNTACCTGTAACAATTCTAATGGGCGCGTTTGATCTCATCACTGGTTTCATAGATGGATTTACAGCGAAAGAGGGTAACACAGCAGAAAAAGTATTTGCTGGACTCAAAGAGGGTTTGGCCAAACTATTCGGTAATTTGATTGGCGCTCCCTTAGACCTGTTAAAAAGTGGAGTTGCGTGGGTTCTAAAACAATTTGGATTTGATGAGACATCAGAAGCACTCAAGAAATTTAGTTTTAAAGACCTAATCATGGACATTGTTCGTGCCCCATTCAACCTAGTAGAAAAAATCGTTGACATAATAACAAACTTTGATTTTGCATCACTTATTCCAGATAACAAATTTACAAGGTTTTTAGGACTAGTGGGTGAAAAAACACCAGAACAACAGGCAAAAGAAAAGGCAGAAGCTGAAGCAAAAGCAAAAGCGGAGGCAGAAAAAAAGGAAAGAGAAAAAAGAATGAGGGAACTTTCCCAAGAGGTGCGTCGTCAAGAACAACGGGTTACTTACTTAGGGAGAGATGCCGAAAAACAAGATCGTGCGCGCACTGTCGCNGGCTTCCGCGTCACCAGTGGTGAATCAGATGAAGAACATGCGAGAGACATAGCAAAATTAGAAGCAGCACAAAAAGAACTCGAAGCGAAGAAAGCAGAACTTGCTGCACTTANAGCTGGTGGTGGGGCATCCGTTGTAGACGCATCAACAAATACGTCAACGAGCACATCGCAGAATTACTCAGTCGGTGCGGTCCCGATGAGTACAGATAATGTAGCTTATAGTACTTTTGGGTAACACTCTAAAATAAAGGGGGGAACCGCGTTCCCCCCTTTCTGTTCTCCTAGATTAGTTGAGTTAATTACTCGTTAGCAAGTTTCTCAAAATACGACATTGCATCGTCGTCATCATCATCTGACACAGTAGGTTTTGGAGCAGGAGCAGTGTCAACCTTGGGTTCTGCAACTGGTGCATCCTCCATGACATCCTCTGCCTTACCAACCGTTACTGTACCGGCAAGAACTGCATCGAGCCGTGCCTTGAGTTCGTCATATGACTTGAAGTTAGAAGATGCAGTGAAGTCTGCGAGTGAATACTCTGTCTTCCACAGTGCCTCAATCTCTTCGTCATTGTCGAACAGAGCAGATGGGTCAGCAAACTCTGACTTGTCATAGTTCCAATATCCATCTACCTTGCGAAGCTTCAACTTGAAGTTCGCACCTTCCCAGAAGTCAAAGGGATTGACGGGACTTTCATCTTGGAATGCGGGTTGCATTGCCTCCATGATCTTGTCAAAGATTTTCTTACCATAACGGTAGAGGAAAACCTTACCCTCGTTCTGAGGATTTGCAGGGTCTTCTACAACATAGATGTTGGAGTAGTACTGCAACTTACGCTTCTGCTTCCGTGCAATCTCCTTATCAGACTCTACGCCTGAATTCCAGAGTTTAGAGTTGTACTCTGACACAGGGTCATTCTGACCCACAGTGGTGAGAGAGTTCTCAATGTACCACTGACCCGTTGGACCTTGGAACGCATGGTTCCACAGTTTTGCCCAAGGCATGTCCTCACCCTCTGGTGCGGGAAGGAAACGAATGACTGCGTACCCGTTACCAGACTTATCCATGACTGGCTTCCAGAGACGTTCATCAACGTAAGACTTCTTTTCTTGGGGGGCAGACTCTTTCTGGGCAGCACCCAGCAGCGAGTCAAGACTGTTCTGTTTTTTCAATGCCGCAAGTGACATATCTTTCTCCTTATGTTATCGTATGTTTCGTATGTTACAATATTTTTAACTTATCACAAAGACTGTCTTTTGTCAAGTACTCTAGGTTATTAAACTTACCGTTTTGATCCGTTAGAAAAAACTCTTCTTGACCAAAGCGGTCTACGGGATCAACCCAATAAAATTTTACATCCTTATACTCTGTAAAAACAGTTTGCATCTGGTTAATCCAGTTGACTGAATTAAAACCTTTTGCATCACTTGACAGATAGTTATCTGTCCCTTTATACATGTTGTTCAACGGTTCATCATATGACGATAAGTCAAACCCCAATATATAAACATCTTCTGCACCAGACTGGCAAGCCAGATGTAGCGCAGTATTTCCAGCAGACCACCCAATAGGGAAGTCAACAGTATTTATGTTATCGTCCTCTTCGACGTATGTAACCCAAACGCCAACGTCCTTCTCCATCTTTTCACGAAGGTCTTTCATATCCAAATCAGGATGCATTTGTATAGCAGCCTCAATCTTTTCGTGCAGGGTCACGGGGTCTTTACCTGAGATAACGCAACGGTCTGTGATATTAGTTGTCTTATGAATAAACGCCTCTGGTATATCATACCCCATGAACATAACGTCTGCAACCTCAGCAGGCAGGATGGACCAGTTCGCGAACCAACACTGTGTATCTCTCCAGTTGTTTGTCTCATATATTTCCTGTTGCATGGCATAGTCAACAGCAACCAGATTGTCCGGCAGTCCGTCACGATATATTGCGTTACACCCCCATGTGGTTACTGGAACACCAAACATCTGGTGACTAGGGCAATACCACTTGCGTGACTCTCCATTTCCTATGACCACAGCATTATTCATTTACAAAATCCTGTATCATGGGAAAGATGGGTGCAATCGCAACCGCACACTCTCTGGCAATATCCATGTGTTCCTTCTGCGTTCCATGACCACTGCGAAGTTCNATNTAGTGAACCCATGACCGTAGTGTGCCATTCATNTACATGCGAGACATGGTAAGACCCTCTGGTAGAACTGCGCGAGCCTGTTCCTTTGCGATACCTTTACTGATTGCCCAGTTGTATGCAGAACGTGCACCATTAATGTTGATCTGCTGTAGAGCGTCCCACTCTTCCTGTAGTTTGGGGTCATCAATCTCTACACTGTTTTGACGGTTCTTCTCGTCTTGNAGACGAGCCTCTCTAGTGACGAAATCTAAATCCTGAGTAGGGTCAGCATACCGTTGACTAAACTCTTGAAAAGAGAACGAGCGGTGACGTAATATCTGTCGTCCAATGTCTCGCGTTGTCTCAATCTCAAGACATGCGCTAACCATTTCTAACGGTGACCAATGCTTGTGTTTGATTAGATACCCAACCAACTTTTCGGCGGTATCTCTGTTTAGTTGGTTAGACGGATTAGAGACGCGAGCGCAATACGCAATCAGGTCTTGTGCATCGTCTACACCAATGAACCCTTCTTTGGGCACTTGTGAATGTGATATAAGTTTTACTGTCATGATAATTTATTGGTGGGCTTTCCACCTGTGAAAACTCTGTGTTTGTTTTTGTATTCCAACTCTGCAATACGTTCCTCTAAACGTTTGCACCAACGATAGTCTAGGTAACTAATAACGACTAGACAGATTACTGCAAAACTCAATAAACCAATACCAATCTCATTCATCAGTCTATCCTTACAAAAAATAAAATTACAAATAAAACCAGTGCTATAAAGCAAAATACTCTACCAAACAATTTCATATGTCTCCTAAAGAGTGGTGCCGCTGAGAAGATTCGAACTCCTGACCCATTGATTACAAATCAATTGCTCTACCAACTGAGCTACAGCGGCACGTCTCCCTACCTACGGTTACGATTAGGTCGGCGGTTGTTACGCGCCGTTGCGAGTTCTTTGACCCGCTCTGACAACTCACCGTTCTTCTTGGTGAGTTCTGCATTGTCCCACTGTAGGGACTTTATGGTGCTTTGAAGCTCAGCAACCTTTGCCTCAAAGAAACCTTCAACACGTTCCATCTCTGGACTCCTCTATGAGTTTCAATAAATTTATTCTATACTTATTCTTGTCAATTGTCAAGAACCTTTTGTAATCATTCATAAATCTTTTTAGGTCAGGCCATACAACATCGTCTCCCAATTGTTCGTCCCATTTCTTTGTGTAAGAGACTAACTCATCCAGAATGATAAGCGTCTCAACTGATACACGCCCACCCAGAAACTCCTTGAGAAGTTTCGGGTGGTTATGCTTCTTCACCTCAAACAGTGGTTCAAATTCCTTCACAAGTGGAGTCATCTCAACCACAAACATATCAAAAAAGTTACTCCGCTTCAGCTTCCATGACTCGTAGTTCTCATCATTGAAGTTGGCAATGTAACCCTTCCTGTCCTTGATGAAGTTGGACAGAAAGTAATTCTTGACTTCCTCTTCTGACTTATATTTTCTGGATAGACGCACGAAGAACCCACGGTCCTTGCGCTTATAGAATGTGTCTCTGGATATACGAGTCTTACCCTTGTACTTCACATAGTCATAATTTGACTTATGGAAGTGAGCCTTCATAGCACAGTACATCAAATATATGTCAATCGGTTCCATTACAGATGCGCTTCGATACCCAATCAGTTAGAATGTTAGGAAACACCCCATGAATGAAAAGAACAACACCCATTGACCACGCATGAAAGAGGTGTTTGAAATAGGTGGTGTTCTGTTCTTTGAGGTGTTTCATACGGGTAACTTAGCTCTCTTTGGTAAAAAATTTAGTTCCCTCGCGTTCGCCTCAATCTTCTCTTTGAGACTTTTTGAGATGAGGTTTCCCACGGTATCAGGTTCGATGCCTTGTTTGTAACAATAATCTAGCACTGCTTCCATATGGGTGATACCCTTTTCATTAGCAATTCTTTCAATCTCCAGAGAGAAAGATTTAGCAGTTGTCAATGTCATAAGTTCTCCTATAAAAAAGTTGGGGGGCTGACCGTGGACCCCCCGCGAGTGTATTACGGCACTACCCGTTGGACTATTCTGTTACTAGGAAGTCCTAAACCCTATCCGACTTACGCAGCAAGTGCGTAGTCTTGAGATGCAAAGTTATCGTTTGCATTTACTATAGTGGTCTATGCGCGACCAACCGTGTAACTCCAATTTCCTACTAACTGCCTGTCGATCCTAATTCGCCCCCATCAGAAACACTTGGATTTCACCGCCTTGGCCGAGGAACTTATTTTCGATGCCAAGTGTTTATGGTGGAGGCGGGGGGAATTGCACCCCCGTCCAGTTCAGCGTTGAGTCCTCTTCAACGTTACTTCTTATATATAACATCTTCCCTTTTAAAAGTCAAGTCCTTTTTAGGCGGATTATTCAAAATTTGTAAGTCCGTCCCAAAAGAAACTACACACCCAAGGCCACTTTCGAAAGACTCTATAATAGATACACCACCGTCATTCGTGTCCACATACATGACAACGGTTGTCTGCATTCCGGGCACACTTCCCGGCATTGACCAATATGCAAAAGGTTCTTCTTTTGCTTCCTTTACAGTTGCAAGAATAGTCTCTAGGGGGGCACACAGAACTGGTTTTTGAACTTGCAAAAACGATGGTGTTTGGCCCTCTACTTGTGCGAGTGCTGCTCCACTAATAGGCAGCAACAGAGTTACTAATAACACTAGATACTTCATTTTGTCCTCTCCATTCTGCAACGGATTCGACCAACGCATCTAGATAATTGTGTTTGTCTTTGATAAACTCTTGAACAGTGCCATCCTCTGTAACTACTAGGATCACCACCTGTGATATCTCTATCCCTGTTCTCTCGCCGAACATCTCTGCGTATGCAGAGCCTTGAATGTAATAGTTTTCATTCCAATCATCATTGCGTTCTTTAGAAGATGTCTTGAAGTCTATAATGGAAGGTATACCTTTATATCCAGCAATACAATCTACTCGACCCGCTACCTTATATTTATCACTATACAGACCCGCTTCCTGTGCATAGATATCATCAATATTGCACAGTGCTTGTTCTTTTAATTGGTTGAAAAGACAGTATGGTAAGAAATCCTTTTTATGTTTGTCCTCATCGAACTCATTATTAAGAAAGTCCTCACACATGTGATGTACCTTAGTACCGCGTGATGCGGCTGTCCTTGCAACATAGTTGGCAACATCGTTACCAACACGTTTACGCCATTCGTGCAATCCCTTCTTGTTACGAATAGAAAGCACTGTTGTGATTGATGGGTACTTATTACCCTCTGGTGTTTCATAAAGACGAACACCGTCACTATTTCTTGCTTTCACAGGGGGCAAGTCCACTGGTGTATGATTAAACATTATGCTAATGCTCGCATCCTCTCAACTAATCTATCTGCTCGATTGGTGACCTGACGATACCACGCTGAGTCAACCATTTCATCTGCGGCTGCGTTCCAATCACGGGAATCTACGCCACGTTTCATACCCTTGAATTTACTCAAACGAGGTCGTCCCATATTAAACATCATATTCGCAATCACTTGCTGAGCTTCTTCTGGCAACTCATCGAAGTCTGGATATAGGATGGCGCAGTCTGACAATACTGTTTGGACATCTTGCTCGAAGGCTTCAATGACTCTAGACTCGGAGACAGAGGTTCCAATTTCTTGTCCGTTCTCTGGGTCAGACTCAATAACCAAATGACCGATGCCAAAAGTAGGATAGCCAAGATGATCGTTGTATATTTCATAAACGCAGCCTTCGTCAATTTCTAGTTGCTCTCTAAGTTGTTCTAAATCCATTTTATTTATTCCTAAAAGTTACATTACCAGACACACTTATTCTAAGTTCGTCTGACTGATTTGGTTCCACCGAATGTCTCAACCACGATGGAAAGATTATGATGCGGCCTGGCGCTGATTGCCAGTAAATTTCTTGTGCATATTCATCTGGACGATCACCCTGCCAACCCTTATCTACTTTCTTCGCAAAGGGAAATTGAACTGCCCACGCTTGTTCGCGAGGGTCTTCAAATGAAATCATACCACACTTCTCAGGACACTGTACATAATACACAAAACTTAAATGACAGCCGGGATGTGTGTGTGTTTTATTATAAGACCCCTTAGAATTTACGTTGAACCACATCGAATCAATATCTGGTGAATAGTTCTCATCGATGTGCATGACAGCGTGAATGTTATTGAAGATAGATAGAAACTCACTGTTCATGCCATCGTGTTTAACGAAGTTACTTTGCCACCCAAAGATATTAGACTTGGTGACACCCTTTTCCTTTGAGGCGTTGAGAATATCTTTTTTCCATTCATCATTCTTGATTTCATAATCTACGATATCTTGAAAATAAAATACTGTTGAGAAACCAAGTTGACCTTTGATGATACCCCTCTGATCAGAGGGTATATCTGCTGAGAATTTTTCATTTGTGTTCATAATATATTTGTTCTACTCCATCCCCAATCCCATTTTAATTTTGTTGATTAGGTAGTTACGCACAAATCCAGAGCGCACGATATCTCCAATGCTGAACTCTGTGCAGTTGAACTCTTCCATCTCCTCTAGGATACGCAAGAAGTCATGAAGACCATTTTTCTCATTGGTCCTCTGTAAATCAGTCTGGTCAAAATCACCACAAAATACAATGCGGGAGTCCTGACCAACGCGAGTGATGATCGTGTCCAGTTCGTGAAAGTTCATGTTTTGACATTCATCCACTATAACAATTGAGTTGTCAAATGTCAACCCTCTTAGGAAAGAAGTTGACAGGAAGAACAGTGTCCCCTGTCCCTTGAGTCTATCGTAGAGGGTATTGAACTGCTGCTCGTTCTGCATCTCAAACATGAACTGCACCATGTTCTGATACGGCACCTGATACAGTGCAGACTTATCTTCCTCATCACCCGGCAGAAATCCAATCTCCCTTGTGGGAATGAGAGAGCGCACAATGATGACTCTTTCATACTTGGACTTCAAATCCAAGACAGATTGCATCGCGAGGTACAGAGAGACAAATGTCTTACCTGTGCCTGCTGCACCAAATAAAAATTGGTTCTGTCCCTTTTTCCATGTGTCAAACACAACCTTCTGACTGTCAGTGATTGGTTTGATGGTTACAAGTTGTGAATGATTGATTTCTTTATTCTTACTCGCCATGATAATCCTCTAGAAAAAAAGAGGGGGGAAGTGGGGGCGCGCCCTCCCCCCTCTGACACATGGGCGGATTGACTTCCCAGCTTGCTAGACGCTGTGCATCCTTTGCTGAAGTTTGATTTCTCGCCCGTGTCATTTTTATTTATAAGACTCCATGTTTCTTCAACACCTGTCTGGTCTTAATTTCTTTGGTTGACTGTGTGCTGCTTGAACCATAACGATCTGCGAGAGGTGTGCCTGGATGTGACTCTGCAATGCGTTGCATGTTCTCTGTGAACCCACCATCTACCTTTGGACCCACACCCATGATGTGGTCACCGGCAATTGCTACAGGAACAGGAACCTGTTGCACATCAGGATTGAGTTTCTTGTAATCATCAAGTTCCGATATAGACATGAACTCGTCATATTCTTCCTGAGTTACAGTATCGTAAAATCTATATGTTGGCATTATATGTCTAACTCCAATTGAACTGGACCGTATTTTCTCAGGTCATATATTTCTTCCGTCAGTTCCTTCACGCGCATTTGCAAGAAATGTATTTCTTTCTGCATCTGCGCTATTTCAGTTCTATAAGTTTCTTCAGGCACCGACCGCTCCTCTTTGGTCCGCCTGCTCATGTAATCCCAATACGGTTCTCTTTCCATCAGGTATCCCACCACTAAACCACTCCGGCACTGGACGTTTCTTCCACTTTGCGAAACGTGACTTCTCTAGTATATAGTAATTCTGATATGCAAGAACTGTGTCCTCACCCTTGCAGTAATCAGGCATACACTGAGGCGGGTCAGTGAAACCAGAGTAGGTCAGTCCTTTAGGGACATGCGCCAANGGACCTAGCAGTCTTTCTGACGCATGGTGTTTGCCGTATCTGTAGGTATACTCACGGCACAATGCACCGAAGTATCGGTTGAGCCACATGTAGTTTTCTGTGCTGGTCCTTGTCCAGATTGTACTAGGATGGTTCTTGTGCGCCATCTTGTACAGTCCCACTTTATCTGCATACTCATCACCATCAATCACACGGTGTGCGGTGGAGAGTAGTTGTGCGCTCTCCAGTATCATCTTCACCACATGTTTGTCGCAGGCCATCTCTGCGGCGATAGATGGACTCCTGTCCAAATAGAATATGTTCATTTACTATCTCCATTTAAAATATCCCACCAAGCGTGCATTATTTTTCCCACTTGTAAAAAATGTGATCCTGTATCTCTACAGTTTTAGTTTTGGTCTTTGCCCATGCAGGGGTAACGTAATCTGCATGGTAATGTGTTGCACCATCTGTAATGTCATAGAATGGCATCTCGTTTGATAGAATACTATCTGAGAGTTCTAACATCCTATTATACGATTTCTTGTTCTTTGGATTATCCGACAACCCATCGCAGAACCATGAGAACTGACAACGATGCTTGATTGGAATCCTCACATTTGGGTCTTTCCATGATTTTCTATCTGGTCCCTGTTCGACCACCTCACAGATTGAGTTGGGAAACCTATCGTCATTCACACGATTGAGAACAACCGCCGTGACGGCCATCCATCCGGCAGTTCCTTGGTTCCTTGCCTCGTAATACATATTCTTTGCGAGACAGATTGCAGAATCGTCATACTTTGGTTGCGGGGACATTGTTGAACCAACAACAACTGTCCCGATCACCAGTGCTTCAAGCGGATTCATTCTTCACCCAATTGTTCAGTGAGATACCGTTTGGCGTACTTTGTTGCTTCAGTGCTTTTGAAGTACATCCCAACGTCCTCAACGACCTCATCAACGGTAAAGTCGTTCATACCACCGTAAGAGTATCCATCACAAAACTCTTCGATGTCCATCATAAAGTTTTTCATCTTAGACATTAACAGCCTCCTTTACATTCCAAACCATACCATCACGCATTGCACTCGCAGTAAGAAAAACCTCATTACCGTTTATGCCCTCAAAGACCAGATTGATCTTGTTACCGTTACGTTCAACTCGCTTCAGTCCAGCAAGTTCCTCAACAACTACACCACCCATATCAACTTCAATCATACTGNATANTCCTCTTCGAATTTTTTCAACAGATCACCCTGCATGGCATATGCCTCAATCTCCCAAGGCTCATCCTCATACGCAGTGGTTTCATCATAGACCTTACCCATGTACATCTTGCGACCAAAAGGTAAGTCCTTCATCTTGCGAGTGGCACTCTGCCAGACATGTACCATCTCATGACAAACAGTCTCAATCAGTTCTCCACCCGTCAGATTCTTATCAACGTCGATATAGAAGTCACGATTGTCTTCACCTTCGTAACACCAACCGGCGACACCCTCACTTTTGAGGTTCTTGATATTGACCTCAATCTCAAGGGTACGCATACGAGGCATCAATTCACTGATGCAAAAGTCAACAACATCCTCAACGAGAGCACGTTTCAACTTTGTGGCACCCATGACATTGACATAATTCATAACAACCTCATCTCTTGATTATGTCTAATAGTACCATACTGGATTCGTTTTGTCAACCCCTAAAATACGACGAGGGCAAACCACCCCGCCGCAAATAGGGTTAACATGAACATGGTTTCAATCGCAACGGTTGCAATCTTCTTCATAATCAATCTCCTAGAGATAAAGAGGGCCAGTCCAGTTGATGGGATATCCACCGTCGAGGATGTTACCCCGAGCAGCATTCCGAGCAGGAGCGTTGTATCCAGCGGGCTTCAGAATGTCACCCTTCTTGAACTTCTTGTCATTGTCAACACCAACGACAAACGCCTTCACACCACCACCCTTTTCGGTAATCTTGATGTANTTCTTACCNTAGGTNATNGTGAANTTNTTCTGCNTANTCNNCGTTCATCTTCTTCCGAATCTCATCGGTAGGCGGCATGAACTTCGCATAGTCCTCAATCATCGCAGCCTTCATCTTACCAAGACCATCAAGAACCGTGGTAGCAGCGTCATTAACAAGTGTCGTCATTTCTCTTTCCTTTTCTCAGTGTATGACTAACTATACCACACGAAAACGAATCTGTCAACAATTATTTTCCAAATAATTTGACATATTCCTCGGCAACATCCGTCAGCTCGTCACCGTCTTCGATGAGAGCATTACGCATTGCTAACGTGGCATAGAACGCCTTGACATCACCCGCAACACGGAATTTCTCAAGGTTTTCGGTCAGTGCCGCTTTTGCTTCTTCGTAAGTCATGTCGTCTTTCCTTCTCTGATTATGTCTTATAGTACCATACAGATTCGGATATGTCAACAAAAAAATGACCTGTTATGAAAGTTTTTTAGGCCCCTGATGCACTGCCGGGAGTCTGTGGATAGACTACCTTTTCACCCTCATCCACCATATATTCATCTGTCCAGTTGAATGCCTCTTTGACCACATTCGCAGATAGTCCCTTGTAGACCTGATGCAACTTCTTGTCCTTTGCAGCAACAATCAACTTTGCCTCATCTGCGTGTAGACCCTCAAGCATCTGAACAAACATTGATTCACGCTTGTTCTGTGTCAACTGACCATTGCCGCCTTTAACGAAATTGTACAACAACCTTGCCTCACTAGCCAAGACTGTATGTTCTGTTCCCTCTGGTGCATCGTTCACTCTAAAAGGAACATCTCCCTCTGGAAGAACCCACTCAATCTTTGGATCAAATGAGGACTTGATCACCATGCGAAGAGCATCGGTGTTGTACTTCTGTAGATATTCTACCTTATCCTTCTTGGTCTTCAGTTTTGCAACTTTAGTCAAAATCTCTGAAAACAGAGGCGTGTATGTATCGACTGCCATTTTAAAATTCTCCTATCGATTCAACGAGGTTCCTCAACCTCTTTTGTGTAAAATAATTTAGTAGTTTGCTACGGTCACCTTCTGGCGCACTATGCCACTCGTCTAGAATTTTGAAGAAGAGTTCAGCAGGCGACTTGGTTAGGTCAATCAGAGTTTGGTTCCTCTGGAAATTTCTTTTGACCTCATCATTGGGAAGATCACACCAACCACCAGCAACAAAAGATGCGATCTTTTTCTTACTCAGTGGTTTCTGACGCAGACCATCAACAAAGGTATTGTCTGGGGACAGCACATTAGGAACGCCATCACTTGAGTCGCCCTTCATAACATGTTCATTCAGATACTCCACTGGGTCAATCCCATTCACATACTTCTTGGTGATGGGACTATACTGTGTCACGTTGCGATATCTCTGCAACTGAATGAAGTCCTTGTCACCAGAGAGAATGAGGGTCTTACCGTTTTCATACTCCAACTCACCACACAGAACTGCGATAATATCATCTGCCTCTGCACCATATACCTCAAGAAATTTGTATGGGAAAAACTCTTTCAGTTCTGCTTTGATGGTATTCAGGCACTCAAAGATGGCATCCCAATTCAGATTGGAGTCATCCCGTGTCTTCTTACGATTGCGTTTGTAATTGGGAAAGTAATCTCGACGCCAGTAGTGCTTCGAGTCGTAACAGAGAACCAGTTCTCCATACTCCTCAGAAAACTTGGTGCGATACATACGCACGGAGTTTAGAATCATGTGTCGAACCATATCAATGTCTGGCTCAACTTTCTTATTCATGTTCAAGTGCATCATCACACTAGCCAGACTTATCTGGTTCATGTCTACTAAAATCATATCAACCTCTATTTATAATCGACGCATTGAAACTCATCATGCGNCTNTCACCCTCGACAGAGAATGGATATACAAAATGTCTCAACCATGAAGGAAACACCAAAAACTTACCAACCTCTGGCTTGAACTTCATACCATCATTACGAAAACTTTGACTTTCACCAAATGTAAATTCGATAAGTCCCTTTGCCGGATAGTGGTCCTTGAAATCTTCATCCCATTCTTCNGTCATACCCTNTGGNACCTTNAGATAAATNGCTGCAGAAAAGTCACCGTTGTGATGATGAATAGGATTGAAATCCCCTGCATACTGACTAACCACCCAACTCTGTGTTAGGTGGATATTTTCAATGGTTGGTTTTTTTCCTTCACCCACTATTTTATTATAACTCTGTGCGCGGTTTTTGTCAATGTTATAATTTAAATAATCTAGGCAACCCTGCTTCATTGTGTGAAACAGGTAGTCACGGTCAGACTTGTCTTTAACAGGAATTTGAATTTCTTTGCTCACCTTACCCACAAGTTTGTGTGACCAATCCCACTGTTTACTTTTCTCTTCATCTGAGAGCACATCATCAGCAATGGTGTTGATAATATCAACAAACCGATCTGATACAGTGGTTTCTAGAATTGCAGGGCTGTATGGTTCATGAAACTTCGGGGTCATCGTCTTCTTCCATTTCTACCAACTCAACGAAGTCATTCAGAACATCCATTCGGATAACTGTACGATGTGAGTTGTCAAGTTCAATTGTAGTCTCCGTAAATCTGTCTACAAAGTTATGTAGGGGATACTCCAGATTTGCGTCACGATACAATAGAGATTTCATAAACTCAATGACAACGGCAAGGTCACGCGAAAAGGTTCTATCTGATATATCCACATCATTATCACTCATGATTTGAATCATGTCCATCACAATCTTAGAGGATAGTTCTTCACAAAACTCCATCTCTTCTCGACGGAGCATCTCCTCTTCACTTTGCGTTATTACCTTTTTTCGCCACGGACCTCTTATTACGTTGTCTCCGTCTGGGCTTTGGTTTTCCGTCATCTACAATTCCTCTATCTTCATTGTACATCTCTTCAGTATATACACATCCCATATCTGGATAGAATACACCCACGTTTCTTTTTGGGTTTCCATCCTTGTCATATGCAAGAGCACAACACCGATACCTAATCTTATGCTCCTGATACTCTCCGTAAAACCTATCTATCCAATCGCCAGTTCGAAGGTAGTTTTGCATATTTCTAACATACCCTTCGTGAATGCCTAGTTGCGCCTCTGCACCCTTGACTTTCTGTCTCACCTGTTGACGAACAGACTTTGCTAAATCCTTTTGCGTCTTGATCCACTTCTTGACGTTTGCTGGACTCAACCCGTGATCGTCTGGTAGACTGCGAAGACTCTCATGAATGCCCGACTTTCCATAGTCAGGATTCTTTGCAGCCCTCGCTGCTCTTGCCTTCTCTAGACGTTTTGCCGCTGCCTCTCGTTGTTCCTCAGTCATGGGTTTACGAGGTTTGCGTTTCTTAGGTGCTGTCCATCCACTATTGTCAGTCTTGACAGTTACCTTCTTTCTAGGCATTTCAGTATCCTTCGTTTTCCATCCGTTTCTTTAGATCACGTTCTGTTCTGCGTTTTGCAGCAGCCTTCGCCTTACGGCGTTTGGTCCCCTTCGACTCATAATACTCACGTTCTCGTAGTTCATTAAATACGCCCTCTTCAGTGAGTTTCTTTTTAAGAATCCTCATTGCCTTTTCGACGTTGTTATTACGAACTTCAACTCTCATGTTTATTTTCCTAGTCCTTGGTTATACGCCTCATTCTCTAGACGGCGTTGCATTTCTGCGTTTTTCCGTGCAACACCTTTTTGACAAGCGGCATATGCACCCTCATTACTCTTATAGTCTGAACAGACATCTGCACCAACTTCTTTGTAGATGACAGTCTGTTTTTGGTCCATGCTTTGACCAACTGAACTTCCAGTAACAGCACCAATCAGAGTGCCGACACCAGTTGCAACTAGTCTACCACTACCACTACCAACTTGACTTCCTAAAAGTCCACCGGCACCAGCACCAATAAGTGTTCCACCAGTTTGATTGTTCATCTGACAAGCAGTTAGACTTGCAAGAAGAACGCCTGATATTACTATCGATTTAATCATTTAGTTTCTCCTCATATTAGCAACCTCTGTTGCTTGTTTTTTGCCACGAACTGGTACTGCATTAGATTTATGCATCTGGGCAATACCGATAATCTCAGTACCCGTATACACATTCTCTTTCTTCTTTGCCATCGTAGGATTATATAATTGGTCGGAGTTAGAGGATTCGAACCTCTGACCCCCTGCTCCCAAAGCAGGTGCGCTACCAGGCTGCGCCAAACTCCGTTTGGGTTTTGATTGTTTAGGTTCAGACACGCCCATCTTCTTTAGAAACTTTGCGTGTTGACGTTCTGCCTCCAAAAGAGACTTCGACTTCTTTTTTTGTTTGCGCTTCTTCGTACTCGTAGTCGTATAGTACGAAGGCAACATATGCATTCCACTCATAAAATTAATACTACATCAGTTGGGGGGATTTGTCAAGATGCTTTTTTATACTCTTTGAGAGTCTTCGCAATAACCTCTGAGATTGGGATAAGTTCTTTGTCACCATTCTCGTCTGTTTTGGTTGCGATAAAACCGTCTGTCTCTAACTTTGACAACATGCTCTCAATCACATCTGTTAGATTGGTTCTCGTAGACCATCTACCAAGATAATAAAAACCAGCCATGATGCCGGCGGCGAGTAGTGCGTGAGTTAGGGCGTCCATGAATACCTCTCTAAAATTAGATCGTTACATTATCATAGACTATTTATGATGATTTGTCAAGAGGTTTATGCAGCAGATTTTATAGTTTTCTCTATTTTGTCTGCGTCTGACTTTAGTAGATTTATTAGGCGCGTGTCAGGATTTGGATTAGACTCCTCATCCCGAATCTTTTGACGTATGCGTTCTACCTTTGCTTCGAAGATAGGAATATACATATCAATCATGTTAGGTTTCCCCCCCTGTACCTATTATGTATGTCGTATTTCTCTACTGTAACAAAACTTTAACAAAAAATCAAGTCACTTTGTCGTTGCAATGAACACACCATTCCAATCTTCCTCTAGTGGTTGGGTCTTCATGAACTCACAACGTTCTATCCACATGGTGTAGTAATCTCTCATCTTCCCGTCAAACTCTACACTCAAATCATTACATATTCTAATCGCATGGTCAAACTGCTGCGCCTTGTAATACCCGTGCATCTTCTCATGTTGTTGTTGAGCGACAAACCAGTTTGTGTTTTTGAACGCCCAATCCATTTCACTCAAAACCGTATAGATGCGAATACCCACAGACTTACCCTTGACCGCGAGTTCATCTACCTTGAGATAGAAGAAGTCATCCTCTGTCTTGTCATAGGTTGACTCACCGACAAGTAAGAGGCAACCATACTCCTTACATTTGGATTCTATACGGGCAGCAGTCGATACTGCATCACCTAGAACATCATAAGAATGACGCTTGGTACTTCCCATCTCTCCAAGGTAACCAAGGCCAGTATTAATACCGGCACCCATACCGACAGGAGGGCGACCTTCAGAAACGATTTTATCATTAAACTTCTCCACTGCTTCTAACATCTGTAGTCCAGTTTTCACTGCGCTCCTTGGGTGGTCATCATCATCCATAGGTGCATTATGTATGTGCATTGAGGCATCACCGATATACTTGATAACCATACCATCAGAGTCTAGAATAGGTTGCGTGATTGCATCCATATATCCATTCATTATTTCAGTAAGACCTTTCACATCATCACCAAAACTCTCACCCAAAGGTGTAAATCCACGAAGGTCCGAGAAACAAATACTAATCTCTTTCTTCATACCTTCTTTGATCAGGGCAGGGTTTTCTTGTAACAACCGAACCACTGTAGGTGAGGCATACCCTGCGAACTGTTTCTTGATCTCCATCTTCTGTTTGTATTCTTCCATGAACCGCATGAAGGCAGCGATAGCCCAAACTATGAACATCGTGAGAACTGGATAAGACCAATCTACCAGATAACTATACTCTGTGAACAGATAAGACGAACCATAGAACGTGCCGACAAGAAATGCTGGTAACAGTAACGCACCAAAATACCAAGCAAGGGTCAACACTACAGCGGTCAGAATAAGAGAACCCACACCACTAAGTGCAAGCTCTGCGATATCTGTCCACCAAGGTCGAGTGATGTTTCTGCCTGTCATCATGGTTGCGAGAGATGCAGCAATGAGGTCATGCGAGTGTATGTTACCGACAGGCGTGGATACCACACTCTCAAGACCAGATGCGGTCATGCTCAATATTACAATCTTACCCTTGAGGTCTGGTAGTTTTTCGTGTAGTGGGTGAACTGGTGTTCTCCATTTGAAGTCCAACCAGATATTACCGTTGGCATCTGTGTCGATCATCTTGTACTTTGGTATGCGTAGTTTCTCTACCCCTGCGATACCTGTCTTCATCTGATAGGATATATCACCCGCAGCCATGCGTAAGATTTCCATGCTCATGGATGGATACAGTTTTCCATCCACCGCAACGACCAAGGGCATACGTCGAACCACACCATCTCTCTCTGGTGATATCACCATCATACCGACAGCGTTAGCACTCTCTGCCAGTTTTGGAATAGGACCAACGGCACCACTATATCGATACACCCACGGTTCCCAATCGTTCCCTATCGTAGAGACACCACGAACCACTCCAGAACTGCTCTTATCGTTTGTTGGTATTTGTCCTATGATCGTAGGTGTGCGTTTCAACACGCTTACGAGTGCATCGTCTTTACCAAACCTATCTGGGTCTGCGAATAGAATGGGGACAACCACGATTGCGGCACCAGCCTGATAGAGTTCTATAATCTTATTTGCGACCCTGTTTCTGTCCCACGGCCACTGACCTAGTTTTCTGATTGTCTCGTTGTTTATCTCTACCGTTGCAAGGTTAGAGAGAGTCATTGACTCTTGATTGCGTTGGTGTTGGTCTAGTGCTTTCAATCGCACCATGTCTAGAAACCAAGGGTCAGCAAAACGTAATCCACACAATACTAAAATCACACATAAAGATATAATCCACTTTTTCATCTTATTATCCTTCTGTCATTCTTGACTCACGCTCACACTACACCCACCGACAGTCTGACAGTTCTGACTCAGGGAGTAAGACAACCCCTGTGTTGTATTATTAGTTCCTTGTTGTAAGTCTAAGTCTGTTCCATATGATCCACTTAATGTAACTGTGGCAGTGTGACCGTGTGACTTACGTTGGTGTATGCTTACATCGTTATCATCATTGTTTATTGTAAGCGTTAGGGTTTTATCAACATTCTGTTCTTGCATTGCATGGACCGTGTTATCATCTGAATAGATATTTATATCCATACTGTGGTCGCTTATATTATTGTTACTGCGTTGTGACAGTATAATACTGTTATCATTACCACTAACATACAAGTCCATATCATGACCGCCGTATTCCTGACTGTCATATGACCAGTTACCCGTCCCAGATATTTTATATCCCTGTCCTAGATTCATAGTGTTCCCATCACCAGTAACATCCACTACCATTGTATCACCATTACAAGTATTTGCTGAACAAGCTTGTTTGGCAACCACAGCATTATCATCACCTTGAACGTCCATGCCGATTATATTATTATCACCAACTTGAGTGATCGTAACTGAGTTGTCTGCGATTGCTTCAGTTCTGATTGATAACAATAACAGAATCAGAAGCGTTTTCTTGAGTATGGAGTGTGACATTACTTCCTGCCTGATTGAGTTGTATTTGTGTTTGTGAGTCTTCACCGACAGTTATCTGAACAATCCTGTTATCAAACTGTCTGTATATTAACCATTCACCGTCTCTGATTATCTGCGTATTACCTTCCTCGTATGAACCTGGCTGTATTGGATTGGTGGGGAATGATTCCACACTCGTAAATATTTTTCTGTTGAGTGCGTCTAAAATGTTCGCAAGTAGGTCAACGTCCAGAAGGTTGAAGTCTAACCTACCAAAAACTAACTCGTCTTTGTCCAGTTCATTCTCTTCCAACATATTGATGTCCAGTTCGTTGAAGTCCAGTATATTTTTGCTAGAGGAACCCTCCTCATCTTTCTCCTTCGGTTTCTTGATTATGAGTAGATTGTTTATTTGTGCTTCTGTCAGGTCAAGAATGACAGGCGGTGTGGGTGTCTTCTCCGAGGCACCCACAACTGTTGCCTGAAATGCTTGATTTAGTATCACCTGTCCTACGTCTGACTCAACCGATATCTTACCAACAGAACCATCAGCATTTGGTAGAAGAATGATCAGTGACTTTCCAATCTCATCGACTGTCATACTGAACGCAGTTCCAAGAACACCAATCCTTGCAGTCGGTGTGCTGATTGAAACAGCTTGACGATTGTTCTTTGCGATTAAACCACTTGCGTATTTGACCGTGCCCAGCGCAACTTTGAGTCCAAGTCTACTTGTCGTTGGTTCTCGCGAATCATACACAAAATCATCAATGATAAGTTTACTGTGCCTCTCTATCTGCACTTTCGTCTTATCGTCAAACCCAATGCCAACTACACCGTTACCAGTGCGTATGTCATCATTCATTTCTACACCAGTATCCTTCTCCACAGGTATCTTTTCTTTACTGCGAAAAAGGTCTGCTGGTCCTGTCTTCTTTTCTACCGAACCTATGGCTGCAAACGAACTAATCGGCCACAGTAATAGTAACGCTAGAACTAGACCCGTCAGTTGTAACATCTACAGTACTCGCTTCTGCACCTGATTGCGTAACACTGAATGTATTACTGGAACCAGTTATATTAAGTGTAGTATCGTGCTGTGATGCACCACTCTTCGTTGCTGTAACAGTGTTGCTACTACCCGTGATGTCAATATCAGTTTTCTTGTCTGACACACTATCGGCAGTTGAGTTTTCTGTAATCGTCACCGAGTTACTTCCACCACTGATATCAACGTCAATGTCAACATCATCAACACCCGTTGCTGTCGTACCGACACTTGTGTTGACTGTGTTTGAGTTACCACCACTAGCATTGATTGTTATATCAACATCGTCACTACCAGCGTTAGTGTCGTTAGTCGTACCAACCTGTATGTCAATGTCTGATGAGTTACCAGTGATATTTGAAGTGATGTTTGCACTGTCACCATAGATGTCATAGTCTAAGGTGTTACTAGTACCAACTTGGTCAATATCCATAGTGGTGCTTGCACCGCTACTGATACTGTCCTCAGTGCTACTTCCGACACGGTTACCCGTACCGTCCTGATTTATGTTTATAGATGCGCTTGACCCTGTTTGGTCAATATATATCACGTTGTCGGCGTATGCGGCCGATGCCATAGTTAACAATGCTATAGACGCAACTGTTAACTTCGTTTTCATTTATCCTCTCCTTTATAGTCCCAGAGTTTTTTTCTTCTACCTTCTTTTACCATCTCAATGACTGCCTTTTCTATACCCTGTCTCACTGCATAATTCACTGGTTCATTAGTAGAAGTTCCCGTTTCAATCTCCAAAACTTTTGTTCCCATATCATAGAATTTAAATACGTTAATCCCCATGTTTGTACTTAATATTGTCTTCTCAGTCGTAATCGTAATAATAACTTCGCCAGTCAAAACGCTTACCACTCGTAAGCCTATTGTCACAACATCCATTCTCCATTCAGTCTGTGGACCGATACCCATAACTCTGGCACCAATTCCACCTGTGTATTTGTTAGAGTCGTAACCAACCACACCCCCTTCGATTACGATACCCGCAAACTGTAATGCTCCTAATCTTTTTGCTTTGTCCCCTTCAAATTTTTGTCTTGTATTCCTTATAAGTTGTCTTTCTTTTATTAAGTTATCTAATCCGCCCCTCTCAACTACACTAAAAAAGTTACCATCTGCCAAGTCCATCAACGCCTTTATCAGATAAATCTCTGCACCCTGTGTAACTGCGCTACTCAGGTTGGCGATGTTGTCTGCTGGTTTCCTCTGCCCTGTTTTGTCAGCAAAAGAATACACAGCAACCGTGACAGGTTTACCGTTTGATATCGGTGGGAAATCTCTAAGTGCGTTTCCCATCGGCGTGTTTGCTATCTCAGGTGGTTGTGTGATAGCAGAGGCAGCCAAACATCCCGTCAGCACAAGTGGCAAAATCAAACATAATATTATGTTTCGCATTCATCCTTCCTAAAACCCAAATCCAGACAACGGCACTTGTAGTGTTGTCGTAGTACCATTTAATTCAGCAACCGTCATCGTTAGTGTCGTTCCATCACTACTATAATCGATGGTGTTCCCCATGATATCTATTGTGCCACTGTCCGCTGCGGCTTCACCAAACAACTGTTCACTCAACTGTTTACTCAACTCAGCATAAACTCTACTCTCAAAGTTCCTGAGAAATTTGTTTATGTTCGTGTTTTCCAACTCTCGTTCTAACTCTCTTTGTGCCGCTGCCTTCTTAGCAATTATTTCTTGTTTTCTCTGAAACGTTAGGTTCTCAATCGTCAACACATGCTGACTGTAACCCACACCACTAAACACAGGCGACCTCCAACTGTGTCTCAGCTCTGATCCGTGTGCACTGGAAAGAAGGACTAGTCCGACTATCACCCCTAAGACAGTTCCCATCAGAAGCATTGTAAATGAGTTACCAATCATCTCCCATCTTGTATAGACGTATGGGTTATTCTTTCTGAGTTGATCCCACATTCTCTTTTCATTTTTGTTTGCGTATCTCATCCTGCTTTTCCTTCTCTTCCTGATGTTCTAAAATCATAGTGAGTTTTTGATTTAATCGTATCAAGTCATTATCCAACATACGAATACGATCAATCAAAGCAATCAAAGTCACGTTTGCTTGNTCAAGNGTGGGNTCAACTTGTTTAGTTGCCCAGTTCCAAACATAATATACAAAGTACCCAAGACCNACNGCNGCNACAATGGGAAACCCAAAGTCTTTNATCAGCGNNGCAATATCCATCAATCTTTCCTTGCGTCTTTCTTCCCATCTGCGCGAGCGATACGGCTGATGTCTGGTTTCACACCAAACGCAGTGCTCATAAGTGTATCGATTCTAATGATGTCATGATTCATGGTTTGTACTCTGTTGTCGAGAGCACTAATGATACCCTTCATGCGACCAACGGAGTCCATGACACCATTCAATATAAAACGCATTGTTAGGAATACAAAATACCCACCGGCACAAGCAGCGGCGATAGGAAAACCGACTTCCTTTATAAAGTCGAAGATTGTTGGCTCCATAACAACTCCAAGAGTTAGATGTTTAGGACCAATTCAAAATCATGTAATTATTATCAAGACCATAAGTATTGACATGAGTATAGACACTTTTAGGTGCATGACTATTTATCATTTTTACCCACCAATCCATCGGTTCAACTGTACAATGTGCATTTTCACCGTTGGGTAATATTGTCACTGCTGGTCTAGTGCATATACCTAAAAACACAAATTTCTGTGCATTACTATATATGTATTCAAAGACTGATGGAATCACCTCTTTAGGAATATGTTCCATCACATCTGTGGAATATATCCCGTCAAATGGACCTTCTGGTAGGTTTTCATACTCTGGTATGGCAGGATCATAGAGTGCAGGCATGAAACCCCACTCTTCGTGCATATTATCTATTGTGTATTGTCGAGCCTTACCGCAACCATAGTCTAGGAGTGTCTTGGAGTCTGTCTCTTTTACCAGTTTTGTAATGTGGTGATGTTGAGATAGATATGAGTTGCCCGGAAACTTTGTGGTATCATTGTGATGCAGTTTATATTGTTCGATGTATTCTCGTTCAATCTCTTTCATCATGTAGTCTCACAAAATATTCTGCATCAACAACGACAAGTGGTTTACTGTTGTTTCTCTTGATTACCAGCAGAGGTTCGTAGTCACCAGAGTTCTCTGTTGCCTGTTCGTATGACTTCCATACGTTCACCGCCTCTTGGTTCTTACACTCGATTGAGTAAGGAAACTTCTGTCTTGCAGCACGGGCCATGATGAGGTCTTCACCCCCCGCACCCATACTACGAGACTCAACATCCTCTGGGTGTACTTCTAGTTCTTCGATCAATAGATTGCGAACCCACTGTTGAAGTCTGCGTCCCTTTGCCTTTGCACTTTGTGTTTTCACCACTGTCTCCAAGTGTTTGCAATGATAGCAAAACACGTTACTATATGTAGGAGAATCCAGAGAGTCCTGATTATTGCAACCCTGTCTGCTTTTTTATCTTCATCAAATGCTTTAGACCCAATTGCCTTACACCAATATTTCCACATGTTCATGGAGTAACCGTCATATCTTTCACTCTGTGTGGTTGATTTAAAATCCAGTCAATCACACCCACACAATATGATACGGGCATCTTTGGTTCGTCTCTATGCGCCACCCGTGCCGTATCGAAACGACCAAACCTTACAATCGTCGTATTTATTCCAATATAGAACAGTTGGTCGTTAGCAAAGTCTAGCGCTGCTTTTTCAGTTGGATAAGTCCTGATGTAATCCCGCCGTTGATCAGGTGAGTTTGACCCTATGTTGATTATGCGTTTGTCAAGTTCTGCCGCCTTGTACAACAGTTCAACTTGTTGAAACCCATCGTGTTTGTTGTTTATAAAAACATCACACTCTTCTAGGGTGTCTACCGTGTCATAAAATTTGCTGAGTGCTTCACCCAAACCTCGTCTGGTTCCAGTAATATAAAAATCATTCATCCTCGTCCCATTCTATTTCATCTTCAAGTTCGTTGTCTAAGTCCTCACCACAGAATGGACAGAAGGATATCATGTAATACCCCTCGTCCATACTGTGTTTGATTCTAAATTCAGCTTCGCACGAACCACAGACCACCAAACGCATTACTGAATTTCACAGAATCCAGCCGCACAGGCTAACTCCTGTGCCCCTATCGTCATGTCTGTTATTTCATACTCAGACAACTTAGACCACTCCACTGTTTTGGGCATCTTATCAACTAGGAACTCATACTCTTGTTTTGTACAATCCTGATACGGTGCTTGTTTATATGTATGTTCTGAGAATGGAAGGAAGCTGACACCACTCATCCAATCAAAGTTCTCATACACCCACGCACCGACTTCCAACCACTCATGCTCTTTAACAGAAATAGTCACGGATGGTTTGTGTTCACACCAGTGTTTCTGATACGTCAACCACAACTCCAACTGTTCAATCGCATTCAAGTCTGTGCGAAACACCGCCGACTGATCGACCTTCATTGGAAACGAGAACACAGATGTGTGACTAGGATTCATTGCATCATCCTCGACAGGGAAACCTTGGTCAACCATCATCTTTGTCAACGGGTCTTTCTTATCACCACGCACTGTGCGAATATAGTATGGGTTGTGCCGTGCGTGAATACCAGATGCAGCATCAACCAACTGTGAGACTGTCCCAGACGGTTTAACACACGTTACAGCGACACTTTGGTTGATTCCTATCTTTTCTGCAAACTCTTTGTTTGTCTTGACTGCCACCTCACGCAACTCATCCAACAGTTTATTCAGGCCGGGTTTCTTTCCGTTTGTGTAAGGACAGTCCATAATACCAGTAAGAGAGACTCCTAAAAGTCTCTCTTCCTCACAATTCTTTCTCCACTGAGACGACACATACTTGAAGTTCACAAGTGTCGATTGGAATGTGCCTAGAATTGTTGCAAGACGAACCTTCTCCAAAAGAGACTTGGGTGTGTCAGATACACGAACCACAACCTCTGATAGATTACAGAACTCACGACTGCGTAGAATAATCTCTGAACAAGGGTTCGTACCAAACTCATGCCCTTCAACAGTCCTACGACCATTCTTGTCTGCCTGCTTGTTTGCACTCTCACGATTGAAGATACCGCGTTCACCAGACTTGGACTCGTATAGTGCCTTCCACTCATCCATAAAGATACCGATATCTGGTTTCTCTGTGTAACATGCAGAGTTGTTTGCCAACGCACGTTGACCATTCTCATTCCACCACTGACCAGACTTAGCATGACGCATACGGTCATCAGAGAGGTTAGATAGACTAATCAGTGCAGACCTACGCACACCACCGACTACCACAACTTCTGCAATTTTGCATACGAGGTCATGACACTCAATCGAAGACAGTTTACGACCCGGCGCATTTTTGAAGATGTTGACTGCAAAATTAAAAAGAGACTCAAGAGGCTCAGGACCAGATGCGCGACCACCAAAAGTCTTCAGTGGAGCGCCGGCAGGACGAACCTTAGACAAATCCCACCGTGGAATCTGACCAATATACAACATACCAATAAGTTCCTTGAGTGCCTTTTCCCACCCCAACTTGGAATCCGCAACCGTGATAGTAGTGTCGGTCATATGAAACTCATCAGCAACCGTTGGCAATTGAGACACATATTGACGTTCCACACTGAAACCCACACCAGTGCCATTCATCAATACATACAAGATTTCATCAAACGCATGTACACGATCCACCGCAACGTAGGAACAGTTGTACCCTGCAATATTCTCACGTTTCAATGCCTCTCCAGCGGTCATGAGACAACGCATGGATGGCATCACCTGTGTTGATAGGACAGCACCCTCTAATTCTTTCCTGAGTTTGTCCGTGACCTTGTATTGGTGCAGTTCGTCTAAATGTTCTTTAAAGAAATCGAAATACCTACTTACAGTTTCATCCCACGTTTCTCGTCTTTTCTTTTCGGGCAACCATCTTGAGTATCTTGAAAGGTGAATAAATTCTTGGTAAGATGTGGGAAGATAGTTAGTAGGCATTTATTTTTCTCCATTTTGCGAACCTAAGTTTAGCCTCCACGGACTGATAGGTATTTTGATTTATTTGTGTTATAATATTTTCCTTGGTATAACCTCCAAGCACCATGTCGTTTATGTCCTTGAAAGGATTTGAATCTGGCCACAGACAAACCCTTCTCCCTGCGTCAATTGCTTTTTCTATTCGTCTACAAATCTCCTTGTTGCGTGGTTCATTATCGAATACCAAAATACTGTCCTGATAATCTGCCTTTGTCAAGTCAGCATCTGCTGTCGCAACCGCATTGTCTAGGAACATGCTGTCAATCGGACCCTCAACAACATAAACCGTTTCGTCTTTCTTCAGTCTGTCAAGACCAAAAACTTTGTCACCATCGTCTAACTTGATGGTGATATACTTAGGTATCTCCACACCGAAGGCTCGACCTTGGTACGCAAAAACCTCACCCTTCTCATCACGAAACGGAATAAGCAGTCTGGGGTGGTCGCCCTCCACAGATGGAAACTTGTTCTTGATTAGTGTGTTCGTAAATTTAAAAAAGGACTCGCATAGATACAGGTCAGACAGTCTATCCTTCGGGAGTTGTCTTGCCTCGACAATCTTTCTAGCGGGATGGTCTTCTGAGAGTTCCGAGATGGAAGATAGACCTTTGAAGATATCCCGTTTGCGAAAGACTGGCGCATCGAACTTAAACTCCGGCTCAGGGTTGTTAGTCTTGACCCCTGATCTGTATCGTTCAAATATATAGTCTTTGTAAGTTTTTGAGTCTACGTGCTTGATTAGATTACCAAGTGTCGCACCCACCCCACAGTTATGACACTTGAAGAACAGATCATTCTTCTTACGGAAGACATATCCACGCGCCTTTGTGCGAGACTTCTGAGAGTCACCACAGTAGGGACAACGAAAATTCCAAGTGGTATCATTCTTCTTCTTGAACAGAGGAAGTTGACTACTGATAAGATTTAGGTATTTTATGTCAATGTACATATTCGTACACTAACAGGTTTCTAGGATATTGTCAAGTGAAATCGATAAATTTGTGTAAAAGAAATCCGATAACAATAGACCCGCCGATAAGGACATGTCTCCACTTTTCAAGAACCCCAATCCTAAGATTGATTTCATTATGTAACTTCTGTATCTCTTTGTTTTGCTGGGCATGTTGTTGTGCAGCCGCAGTCATTATCTCTTTGGTGTTGGTGGTGATGCGTGAATGTAACTCGTCTATCCTTAACATCAGTTCACCGCGTCTAATTTCTATCTGTTGTTCTGCCTCAACGATTGCTTCTTCCTGTCTCGCAATCTTCTCTTCATGCACCGCCAACATACGGTGGATTGAGTTGGAAACATCAGTAAGTTTCTCAATCGCAACATCTAGACGATCATGAATCTTTGTCTGTTCCTCCAGTTCGCGTTTAAGAAGACGAACCTCTGTTTCCAACTCAGCCATTAAATTAACCTTCGGACTTCCAAAGGGTGAACGCTCCCCAAGCAATCGCCGCGTAACAAATTAAATTCATCGGAATGATTGCTGAAAAGAATAGTCCAACGACACCGACAGCGATAAGAGCACCACCGTCCCATGATGTGCGTTCCATAATTCTATCTTTGATCCAATTTACCATTCTAGTCTCCTTCTAGTTGTTGGATTCTAGCCTCTAGATCATCAATCTTCTTAGCAACGTTAGGATATTTTTTTCGCCAGTTGTCTTCATTTTGTAGGACTTTTAATCCTAATTTCTTAGAGGCCCATGATGCCACATCATCTACCTTTTTGTAGAACCAGCGTCCTAGTTTGGTATCGGCAAACCAACTGTCTGCCGCGCTTCCAATTATGCTACTTGCAATACTACTAATCAGAAAGAACCACATGTTTTCTATTCTCCAAATGTTGTTCTGCGATTTCGTCTTTCGACTGTCCGTAGTATTGCACCGCATGGTGTTCGTCTACCAAATACTGATTGATAGACTTATCTGCATAATCTGTTGTTCTCCACAACTCTCCAAGTATCCTACCGAACTTACCTTCTGCATCTTTCTTTGTTTTGAGGACAATGCCACCCTCGTCATTCAACATCTCTGTCAAATATTTCTTTGCAGCAAGACCGTACTTCTTTTCTTCCTTGTCTCGCGTTCTTGACTCTGGTGTGTCGATACCAAGCAACCGTATGCGTTCTTTACGCATCCAAATACCAAACCCAAGGTCAATATCCACATCTACTGTGTCACCGTCTATGATCTTAACTACTGTGCATCGATACTCGTACATGTCTTTTCCATTCTTTACTAGTATTTATCATTAATAATAATCTAAATATGGTAAAATTGTCCGTTCACCTCTAACAGCTGCTATAGGCGACCTATGTATCCCACCCCTGTAAATATAAGTTTCTGGGTCTGCTTCGTGTCTCCAAGGACCGTAACTTCCTTTTTCTGCACAATACAAATCGAAATCTCTACCTGTCTTACCCTCACTAACAAATTTTTCATAGGTGCGCCAATACGCGCAATCGCGACACTGCCTTTTTTTACATGTCGATGTATAACATCTGCGAGATAAAACTTTTAGCTCATCTGGTAAAAAATCATATTGCTCAAATCTTCCTGTCAACGTTTTAGCAATTTCATCATAATCAAAATCATTACCAGTGGGCACTGGTGCTAAATCAGGAGTCCCCGTTAAATATATGTCAACCTCTGCACTCTCAAGATGTTTTCTGAGCATATCGTGACAGGAAGAGGCAGTATTTTCTAACGATATACCAATTGATATCGCATCAACGTCAGTCTCTTTAGCCCACACAGGATAAGTTTCATATCTTGGTCTAAGAGCACCGATATCATATTTTCCTACTTTAAAATTTTCTCTTACCGGCACCAACTCTCTTTTATATTCCGTTGTCCAGTTAATCTCTTCAAAGACAAAATCTCTAGTTTCAGATTTTAAAAAAACGACAATATCTTTAAGTTTTTCTATTGCAGCATCATTGGTGTCATCTTTTTCAAACTCCTCAGTAGCATATCTTGCGACTATTTCACAGTCTGTTTCTGTTAACCATCTCCACATAGTATATGTTGAATTAACTCCACCAGAGAATGGTATCAGCATTTTCATAATATTTCACTCCATTTTATAATTTCTCTGTAACTGTCCATAGTCCAATATCTTTAGAAGATACATGGTATCGAAGAAGGGCAGTTCTTTTTCAAATAATCTGTGACACCTACGAACAGACTCTTTCATCTCCTGCAATTCGTAGTGACCCAAACCTCTCGCATGTGAGATACTATAACCTGTGTCCTGCCAAGACATGTTATCCCCAATCTGGGTATTTGGGTTTTTCTGAACAGTCGCAACCACTGCACTGACACTCCGCGCATACTACAGTATCGCAATGACAATGATGTTCACAAGACTTACATATTTTTCTTTTTGTATCCTGTTCCATCTGTTCTATTTCTCCAGCGTTTGTTCCAGGCCCAACAATTTATTTTTGAACCGTATTTCTCACAGAGTGCATAAAAACAGTCTAACATTAGTCTTCCTCTCTCGGTATAATTGACCACCCACCAAACAGAACCACAGAATAATACGCTGAGTAAATCTTCCATTTTGGAACTGATGGGTCGGCATCTTTCATCGCGGCAAGGAATACCTTGTCTGCTTCCTTCTTTGCCGTCTTGTAGTTTTGTACAACTTCATAGGAGTTAGGATGTGCGTCAAGCGAACCCTCTTTTGCACGATACTGACGAATACGTTTGTAGAGAAGGTCATGAATGATTGCTGCACGGGCAATGTCCCAAGGAGCAATTAACATCCAACAGATGCGTGGAACAGAAGCAAGGTCTGTCACAAAATCCTTCTTGCAAGTAATCTTGCCCGTCTTTGTAATCTGAGCACCAATCTCTCTTAGCGCATCCACATCTAGGTCTTTGTTTGTGTAACTCAACGCACGTTCCAAAACCCACTTACGGGGTGGATGAAACTCTGCACTGATCTTATCGTTAAATTTACCCATCTTAACGTTCCTTATTTCTTAGGGGGTGCCTTTGCAATCGCCTGTGCTCCAAAGAATGCAGCGACGATACCAGCAACAGCAATAAAGTAAACTCCCGCCATGTCACCGAGAATCTTTGCTGCCTGTTCAATGTTAAACACAACTGCTAAAATAACGCATACAGGGTACAATAACATACCACCAAGTGCGTACCACGCCATCGTGCGTTGTGCGTCTTCTTTCTTGTCTCGATTTTCAAGATCGATCATACGTTCTTCCATAGCCAATTCCTCATCACTCACAATACCATCCCCATCAAGATCATACTTTTCGTATTCACTTCCCTTTTGTAGTTTTTTCTGAGCCATCGGTTTTCTCCTTTGGTGTTACCGCTTTCTCATAATATAGAATAATCTGTTTCTGTTGTTCTATATATCGCCTCAACTCTGCAAAATTCAAACTAAGGTTCTCGTAGTCTTTTACAGACAGTGCAATGTAAGAGTCTGCACCGTTCTTCTTTTCGTACTCTTTAATAAACTCATCGTAATTCAGTTTTGATACAACGTAAATCTTTACATCATTTAGCAGGACTCGCTTTGGGTGCTGCACTATCGGAACCTCTGTTCTTACTGTTTTTGTTACAGTTACTACTTTCGGTTCCGGCCGCCATCCGCACCCACTCAGGATCAGTAATGTCAGTAAGACAGTCCCATAACCTATTAGTCGCATTTTGCATCCTCTTTTCTATCATGCCTGGCTTCTTATTTGCCAAGTGTGTTAAATTGTGTTTCTGCAAAGTTGCACGGAGTTGGTCACCATACCTCTCAGCAGTTTGTAATTCCTTCTGTAACTCTCTATTTATCTCTTCAAATTTCTCTCTGTCCTCAATCATCGTATTAATTGTCTCTTCTTGAAGTTGCGCTGCAACCTCCAACTTCGCATTATTCTCAGAGAGGGTTTGAATACGTTGCTGTGTGTCCTTGTAGTAATAATACGCACCGTATCCGACTCCACCAAGAAGTCCCAATACGATTAGTAACATATAAACTTTCAACATAATTATGCTCCCGCGCCGTGGATTGTTTTAAGAGTTGAACCCGACGAGTTTTTAATAAGTAGAGTTGATAAACTTTTTAACTGAGTAGAACCAATTGCATCATCTGCCATTTTCGCTTCAGTAATTTGGTCATCGGCAATGTGGGCAGTATCAATACTTCCATCGGTATAATGCTCAGAGTCGATTGCGTCATCAGCAATCTTAGCACCCGTTACCGCATCTGCTTGAATATCAGCAGTTGCAACTGTATTATTTGGTAATAGTGGAACCTGACTGAATGTTACCACACCGTTTGAAGCAATTGTAATTGCATCTGTATCACTTGCCGCACCAATAGTGCCGCCATCAGCAATTATAAGACCAGCGCTAGATGTAACTCCATCTGAGTCCACCCGAACCCGTTCAGTACCACCAGTGACAAGCGTAAGCTTATCTGCTGATGCCCAACCTACACCTGTATCTAGATCGGCCCGATTAGGTGCTAGGGTAGGGTTAGTAGCGGTTGCCGTTTCGTTCAAAAAGGCGGGACCAGCAGAGTCTAGGCCGAGAAGGGCTTTATTTGCAAAGGTTTGTGATGCTTGGATGTATAGATTGAAAGACCCTCCAGCTGATATGCCCCAATTATCTGCGTTAATGTAAGACAAACCGTTATTGGTATCACTTGAAAATGAATAGGATGGTGCTGACACGCTACCGTCTGGGGCCAAAAACACACCACCAACTGTAACATTTCCTGTAGTTGTAATTGTATCAATATAAGCGTCTTTCCAATATTTTGCAGAAGAACCTAAATCTACATCACTATCTGTAGTTGGTCTGAATACACCATCAAGTAACAATACTATCTGTGAAGTGCCATCAATATCAAAAACGATTCTATTATCAGTACCAAAGTTTATATTGGCATGAGATGCACCATATCCAATTGCTAAAGATGTATTGAATATGGAAGTTATGGCTGTTTGAGCTGCATCAATAGCAAAATCAATAGTGCCATCTGCATCCTGATAAGTTACTGCAAGACCTGTCTCAGTATTTGAAGAAACCATCGCACCGACTGTATCTTCAATAACTTCGGTTAAGTCAATGTTACCAGTACCGTCAAATGACACACCATGAATAGTACGAGCAGTTTCCAATGCGGTTGCAGTTGCTGCGTTGCCTGTAATATCACTAGATGTTAGTGCCATAGTGCCAGTTGCATCTGGCATGGTAATTGTTCTATCAGCAGTTGGGTCTGTGATGGTTAGAGTCGTCTCAAAGTCGTTTGCCGTTGCACCCTCAAAGACGACAGCGTTTTCTGCGTTCATCGTAACGGTATTGACCTGTGTCGTTGTTCCAGCAACCACCAAGTTTGGTGCAAGAAGTGTTCCAGTGCTTGGGTTGTATCTTAACTGTCCAGTGTCATCCAGTAGTGCATTAGACTCGTCATGGAATACAACAGGGAAGTTTGTGTTTGCATTGCTGTCTGTAACGGTAACTTTTGCAGCCGTGCCACTCGTATCCTGATTACCGCCTGTATTTACACCCGGCAAGTTGATATTGCCCGTGCCGTCAAAGGACACCCCACCAATAGTCCTTGCTGTCTCTAGTGCGGTTGCAGTTGCAGCATTACCTGTGGTGTCTTGGTTAAGTGTTCCCACCACAAGATCAATAGTCCCATCACCATCCTGATAGGTTACTGTTATACCTGTCTCCGTGTTACTAGAGAACATGGCCCCTACTGTATCCTGTACAACTTCTGTGAGGTCTATGTTACCAGTGCCATCAAACGATACACCATGAATGGTACGGGCAGTCTCTAATGCGGTAGCAGTCGCTGCATTACCAGTTGTATCTTGGTTAAGAGTTCCTATCACAAGATCAATAGTCCCATCACCGTCTTGATATGTTACTGTGATACCTGTCTCTGTATTGCTAGAGAACATGGCGCCGACAGTATCTTGCACAACTTCTGTTAAATCAATATTGCCAGTACCATCAAACGACACACCATGAATAGTTCTAGCCGTTGCGAGTGCAGTGGCAGTATCAGCATTACCTGTAACATCACCCGTGACATCACCTGTCAATGCACCCACAAATCCAGTTGCAGTAATCTTACCAGTGCTAGGATTATATGTTAGTGTGCCATCAGATTCTAATCCAAGGTTACCACCATCCTGATCGCCACCAGCAGCAAAGATGATTGCGTTGTTCTCATTCGTAGATTCATTATCCGTAATGGTAACCGTTGTTGCAACTGCGGCCGTTCCACTTGTATTTTGATTACCACTAGTGTTCACGCCGGGTAGGTTAATATTACCTGTACCATCAAACGATACACCACCAATAGTCCGTGCTGTTTCCAATGCGGTTGCAGTCGCTGCATTACCAGTTGTATCTTGGTTAAGAGTTCCAACTACAACATCAATAGTTCCATCACCGTCTTGATAGGTTACTGTAACACCAGTTTCAGTATTACTAGAGAACATTGCACCAACTGTGTCTTGAATAACCTCACTAAGATCAATATTACCAGTGCCGTCGAAACTTACGCCGTGAATGGTTCTTGCAGTTGCAAGAGCAGTCGCAGTCGCTGCGTTACCAGTTGTATCCTGATTACCACTTGTATTGACGCCGGGCAAGTTAATATTGGCAGTGCCATCAAAGGCAACCCCACCAATCGTGCGAGAGGTTACGAGTGATTTGGCTAACGTTTGATCATATTTGACTGATCTATAATTTGCCATCTTATTTTTCCTTCAATACCCATCCCTGAGTATTATCAGTAAAGACAAGTGTAAATGCAGCACGTTCTGTTGCAACATTGAGATTTTCTGTGGCAGAGTTGATTGGTTTACCATTTCTATCAATTGTAATGGCATTTGTGTCGGCAGTTCCCGCGTAATCAACAAATGCGATTTCATCTCCTAAAGATGGACTTGCAGGGAGTGTTGCGGTAACTGCTCCGCTGGTTGTATTAATGAAATAACCCTCACCAGCAGATGCGTTGAAATCTGATGTTTTCACTGCTTGCCATGATATTCCACCGCCGCCTGAGTCTCCACTTGCGTCGGCACCCTGCCATTTACCTGTGGATGAGTTGTATCTTAGATACTTATTGTTTACCTTTGCCGAGTCTCTGTCAATGTCGTCAAGAAACTCAAGTCGCACCTCACCACTACCATAGTCCATCTTACCAAACTGTGTAGCAATAGTTTTCTTGAGTGTATTTAGCTCCTCACGAATCATATCGTATTCAGTTTTCTCAACAACCCCCTCTTTATTGTTGTGTAGATACTCAACACTTTTGGAGATTACGTTTTCTTCTATCTCTTCCTTCTTCTGCTTCTGCTGGGTAATCTTCTTCATCTTTTCGATGTATTTACGATACACCGCTGCTTCTGCTGTCTTACCCATCTCCTTCGCACGTTGTTCCATTGCTACTGCGGCCTGAACTTTATGTGCGTGTGACCTGTCAGAACTCTCTATTTTCTTGACGCTTGCCCTCGCGGTTTCAACATCTTTGAAACCCAATCCATGAATAGTACCTACTGGGTCTTCATCAGTGTAGAGGTCGGAGTGTTTATCACTCTTTGCTGGTTGTCCCTTCTTACGGGGTATCCGTGGTTCTTCTTCAATCTTCTCTGTTGGTTTCTCTACTACCTCTTCTACAGTTTTCTTTATTGGTTCTTGTACTGGCTCTTCTGCTGGTTTCTCAACGAGGATATCAAAGACGTTTCTCCTTGATACCTTCTTCTCTTCTTTTACCGTCTCTTTAAAATTGAATTTATACTCAACAGGTTCCTTTACCTCTTCGACAATAGGTTCCTGTTTTGGTTCTTCTTTCAAAAAACCAAATATATCTGGTCGGGAAATTTTCTTGGATGAGGTTTCTACTACCTCAACAAAATCTTTCCGTTTCTTCATTTATTTCTTCTTTGTTGACTTTGATGAGTTAAGAGATGCCATTGGTTTTGCAGTGTCGTATCCAGTGCCGTATGCAATTTCTTTTTTACCGAATGCCTTCTCTTGCCACTGGTAAGATTTGTCATCCTCTTTAATAGGACCACCAGTTGCCCAAGTGTCACAACTTCTCGCAGAATGACATTTGAAGTGATGCATCCAGCAATAACCTAGACGACCAGACTCATCACTGACAGAACCCGGCATACACTCATCCATTCTTGGTGAGATATCAAATGCAACACAGTTACCACACTTTGACTTCTTTGCAGCCTCAACCGTTGTGTTCCACTTGTCTGCAATCTTTTCCCAATAATCACCCGGCTCCTTAACGTTTAAGGGACCATACATATGATTCTTGCGTGTAGCGTTTCTATTTTTTGTATTCAGTGCAACGTCCTGTGTTGCTGGTGGACACTCCATCTTCTGTTCGTTTCTCATCTCTGAGGTGACTTTTTTAATGAACTTGGACTCTTTCTTCGCAGCACGTTTTGCCCGTGAGGCCTCAAGTTTTGCACGATGTTCCCGATACGCCTTAGTGCGACCATCGATTAAAGTGTCTCGTTTTTTCTTTTTTCTGGGATGCATTCCTGGCTCACCACTGCCGGGTCTGTCTGGATGATCAACACCCAAACCAGCAATGTTACCACTTCCTGCTTGGTTTGCAGGAGCATCCTCCCCTATTCCAGAATATGGGGAAACTTCTGTCCAGCGTTTCATTTTATGTCCTCCAAACTAACGTATATCTCTTCTTTTGTTTTCATATGAACCACAGGGAAAATCTCCACTCCAAGAATTGTATCTATGGGCGGTTCATCTTTAAACGTTGCAACCTTATCCCCTGCCTTTGCAGTGAGTTCTTCTTCCTCTTTATTTAGAATATCATTGACTAGTGTGTACTCTCCTTTGGGCAATACCTCACCAAATCCTATGACCTCCTCCATAATTGTGTCATCGATCTCGTATCCCTGTTCCTTGAGGTATTTCATGAACTCCTTCTCAAACACATCAGGGTCATCCACTGATTCCTTGAAAGTGTCTTTGAGTAGAAACAGGGCAGCAGCATAGGTTCCTAGTCTTGTCCTAAGACCCGGCACCTTTTCAAATAATTTTTTGATATTGAAAACCAGTTTGTGTAGAATGGTATATGCATTCTTCTCTTCAGTTGTGCGAAGGGGTTCTGGTTTTGTTTGTCTTACACCAGCTTTAGGGGGTGGTAGGATACGATTACCCTTTGCATCGATAATGCCAAGTTTATATGCCTCCGTTTTTTCGAAGGGTGTCACTAACAGTTTTATAAACCGATATGTGACAAATAAATCTATCGCTCTTCCCATCAGACTTTCCTTAATACTTCTAATACATGTGGATCAGCTTTGATATCCTCTAACTCATCCTCTCTAATCATATTTAGAAATATAAGGAAAGACTTCAGTGCGTTAAGATATTCCTTTTGAGTTTTGAAGATTAATAATGTAACACATGCCTCATTACCAAACAAATTTCGCAAAATAATAATGTGATTCAGAAGTAACCGTTCTTTCAAAATACCAGAGGTATCGTACTTTTTTAGAAGACGTTTAATATACTTAAACCTCTTCAAATCATCGTGAAATTCTTTCTCTCCATCACCGTGTGGATTCTCATAATGCTTGATAGCAAACATCATGAAATTTTCTTGCGTTATAGTCTCATACATACTTACTTAACTGAAGCAGTTAATTTACACGAATTATCCTCTTGTCTCTCATAACCGATTACTAAAGTTAGTCCACCTTCTTTGATGTGAGAGATACCATCGTCCTCTTCAAACTCATCATAAGGTGTTTCTAGACCCTTACCAAAACGACCGGCACCAATACTCAGAGGTAACTCAACCGAACCACTTTCACCTTCCATCATTGGAACTTCACCAAAAGTAAGCTGAATTTTGCTGAGTTGATTTCTCAATACACCAATCGCTTGCTCTGGGAAGACATGTTTATCGCAGATTGTACCTACAAAAGAATTTAGTGCGCGAACAACAGCAGGATTTGCGTAGTCCTGCATATTTAGATTATTCGCAGCATCGGCAGTACCACCACCAGTTAATGCGTTGCGTTCATTTAGGACTTTCTTAAACCTTTTCATTTTAGTCATCCTTGGGTTCTACGTCTGAGGGTAGGGTGTCACTGACTCTCTCCTCTAGAACTTGAACCTTCTTTTTTGATTTCTTTGGTGCGGGTTTCTCTACCTGTGGGGCAACTGTCTCAATGAGAGCACCACCAGCACCGTATCTTTTTCCATCATCTCTTGCCATTTTAATCTCCAAAGTAGAGTGGGGGGTTCTCTTTCAGGCTCTACCATACTAACCCCCCACACCAAGCAAACGTAATAATTACGAGAGCTGCGGTCCTGTACCCAGATCGCCGGTGGCGCCTGTGCCGTGACCGATAACGGCCCATCCGTCTGTACCTGTCCACTGAAGCATAATCGCTTCACCGACAGCATTAAACGTAGCAGTCGCAACCGCACCGATTGTCGTAACGAGGTCAACGTCAACCGTGTTCGTCACGTTCTTGGCAACGATTGTGTGAATCTGACCAACAACAGTCGCGTTGGCAAGAGTCATCGCAGCAGCGGCGTTTGTACCGTCAAGGATATGAATACCCTTTGTCAGTGTCAACGCACCGTTAGCCGTCTTTGTTTCAGCCGTGTTCGTCGCGAGAGGAACAGGAATGAAGTTAAACACGTTCTCAACAGAAACTTTCTTGTTGATTGGTGTACCCGTTGGGTCATCCACAACGTGAAACAGGTCAGCAGTCGCAATTCCAGTGGAAAGGTCTGTGAGAGCTGTAATTTTCTTATCTGCCATTTTGCAGTCTCCTTATATAAACCCACGAAATTGTGGGAATGTTACTGAGGGTATGAACGCATCATCCCTCATCACTCTCCTCAAGAGGAGTATCATCATCTAATTCTTTTAGGAACACTTCACACTGTTGGTAAGCACCCAACAGTGCGTTTAGCGTTGCCTTATCATCCATCATCTGCTTTTCAGCATTTGCAATCCGTTCTCGCACAGTCTTTACATCTTCTACAAGAACTTCCATACGAGTTCGAATTGACTCTTCAGTAATACTCATAATATGTCTCCATTATAAAGTTTATTTTATTTATGCGGTTACAGTAATCGATCCCGCGGCAGTACCGATTGCAGCAGAACTTGTAATCGTAGATGCGGTGTTTCCTTCTTGGTTCAAGAAACCACCCTGAGCACCTTCTAGTCGAATAAACTCGTCTGTTGAATCGTCACTGTTTGTACCGCTCTCTAGAATAAAGTGGTCTAGAGACAGTTCGTTAATTGTACCACTGTTCAACGCAAGTGCGTTCGCACCAATTGTAAGAACGTCATCTGCGTTTGTTGCAGCATTAGCAGCAGCAATTTCAAGTTCAAACGTAAGTCTGTTTGTACTTGTACCACTGACATACAGAAGGTCATGAGGACCACGACCCGAACCTGTTCCTTGGTTTCCGTTAGTAACACGGAGATGTGGTGTACCACCATCCGTAGCAACTTCAACTTCTTCGTTGAAGGTAACCGTAGCACTTAGTGTAAATCCATCAGACTTATCAGCAGTGGTGCTATTGAAATCAATAGCAGTAATATCTGCAAGGTTTAGAGATGCACTCAAGCCACCAATCGCAACAATAATTTCTTCTTGTGTACGACCAGCGCGACCACCAGTTCCAGTTGTTTTCTTAACCCAACCTTGTTCTGTGGCATAAACGTTTAATTTCTCAGCATCTGTGAAGTGTTTTGGTTTATCTTCAACAGCGTCCGAATTTCCCCATAAAGGCATTGTTTTCTCCTTAAATATAGAGTTTGTTTATCTATTTATATTATTTAAACCCCAGACGTTTAAGTTCTGAAATGGTTTTACTCACATTAGTGTGGTGGACACCGATTCCACCTTTGGATTCCCATTCGTTAATATTCTTGATATAATCATCAATCAGTACATTTGGTTTACCATTCGTCGTCGCATATTTCTGTTTATCAGAACGCATAACAAGATTAATCTTACCACGTTTGATCTTTGTATTCTTGGACAACCATTTAAGTTTGCCCGTCCGTGAAGATGGATCACGATTAGAATACGCAGAAAGGATTTCAGTATCATACTTACTTATGAAATCCCACAAACGTTTTGCTCCAGGCATCCAATTTAGATTTGCCCAGAAACCCTTTGTCTGGTTGATGGCATTCCATCTCTCTTCTTTATCAGCGTCTGGAAAAGGCATCCCAATAACCTTTTCTGCACCGCTTCTAAACGCAACCAGAACCTCGTCCATATCACAAAAAATGGTAGGCAACTCTTCTTCTGAAATCTGCCTTACCTCAAGTAGTGTTTTCACTTTTCGTCTTTCTTATCAGGGTCCACTTCAACTTCAGCAACGTCACCACCTGTCATGGTTTTCTTGCCTTTTACTGGTGCTATTTTATCATCTTCCTCAGTTTTGTCAAGTCTTTTTTCGTCTAAACCCCAAACTTTTGCAAGAGCCTCTTTCATTGAAGCAACTTTAAAGTCCCGTGCTGTAGCCCATTCACCATTTTCGCCAGGAGTTACATCCACAGTGTGCTTAAGATACTCATCCGTTCCAATCTCATAAGACTCTTTGACTTCCTTTTTGATTTTTTTCATTGCTTTTTGTAAAAGACTTGGTTTATCTTTCTTAATTTTAGACACAAACCCTTTAACATCAGACTTTTCTGAATCAGACATTTTATAGTTCTTGTTCTTTTTGAGTTTGTCAACCAGTTTACCAATTGATGGACCTGCAATTTCTTTTGCTGATAGATAAAGAACAGGCAATAAACCAGCGATAATACCACCACCAAATATTAGAGGCATAATATCTTCATCAAGTTCAACTTCCTCATGTTTCTTTGCTTTCAATACTTTTTTACCATCATTCTCTTTGTCATGATCTTTGTTATGAGAGTTATGCATTGCCTCTTTGGTGACCTTGAGTTCATTGATTGAGACACCCTTTTCGATACCATGTTCAAACATAACATCATACCAAGCAATTTCACCATTCTCATCAGGATCAGCATGTTGACCATGAACAGGTTGTCCAGCACCCCACTCCTCATGCACAACGTTCTTAGCGCACATGTGTTGACTGTTTGCGGGGTTATCTGTCTTGTCTTCTAGACCCTCTTTCTTGACTGCCTTTGAGACGGTCTTACGACGATTGTGTAGATACTCATCAGAATCATCCACATCACCATCGTTGTCAATGTCCTTGTCCTTACGGTCATCAAAGTCCTTCTTGAGTGCCTTTGGATTTACCTTATCCATCTTTTTTTCTTCACGCCGTGCCCGAGCAGCCTCAAGTTTTGCACGATGTTCCCGATACGCCTTAGTGCGGCCATCATGACGGCCGTCCTCGCGGCTCTCTTCTTTAACAGCAGCGTCTTTCCACACACCTAGAATGGATGATTCAAGGGTGCCCGCTTTTGTGTCCAGATATTTCTTACCCATTTTTTCTCTCCTTGAGTTTATTATCAATCCTGTCTAGGATGGACTCTTTTTTGTTCTTCTTTCCTTTTTCTTTATAACCACTCGCAAATGCTGCCCTTCTCTGTGCGTCACTTGCAAATCCTTCTTTCAGTGCAGATAACATACTCTTATATGATTTTGCTACCTGAGCCTGAAACTTTTCTTTGTCTGATGGTTTACGCATCGCNTTATATTTCTGTTGAACTGCGATAGCAACCTTTTCTGGAATTCTTACTTTTTTACCATCAGCAAACTCAACATCAAACCTACCCCTCAAAGACTGTGCCTTTCTCATCTGCATCATGATATTCTTTGATGCACCCTTTACATCGTCATCTGTTGCAGACATGTCCTTAGAGAAACCTCTCTGTTTCATATCTGGGTCACGACGCATAGCGCGACGAGCATCAGAGGCGGCAGACTCATCCACTGCTTTCTGAAGTGTATCGGCCTGTCCCGCATGTGCCTGACTTGCCTTCTTCAGTTTACCAATGATCTTCTTTACAGTGGGTTTGTCTTTATCATCAAGTTCTTCTGGGGTAAACTCATTTTTCTGCATCATCTTCATCGCTAGATTTGCAAGTTTGGTGATGGGTAACTTGTCCATCTTCTTCTTGTTTGCATCATTTACCTTGTCATAGATTTGTGAAATAGCAGATGCAGTGAAAGTATCAACCATGACACCATCAATCTTCATTGCTTGTTTCTTGGAGGCAACCTGTTTTACCTTATCAACAACACTCTCACCAAGTTCAACTTCTTCTTTGTACATGTTCAATTCGTATTTCTTATTATCCATATTGTACACTTGAACTTGAATAGCACCCTTATCACCTTTTAGACGATAACTGTTTGTCTTGCCAGAAGAAGGTTTCCTAGGCCCAGATGCAACCTTGTCATCAATCTCTTTAGGGTCAATTGTAATACCGTGAAGTTTCTTTGCCATCTTGTATGCGTGTTGCATAGCAGAAGAGAAGTCTTTATGGTAAATCTCATATTTTGCTTCATCAAGTTCAACTTCTTCCTTGTGATTTTTTTGAAGGTGGGTGAAAAGAGAGTCGATATCGTCACCTACCCACTGAGCTCTCTCACCTTTTATGTTTGCAACGAAGTTGTCTGCCTCATCGTCATATGAGAAATCACCAATTACTTTACCACTCCGTTTGATGGTAGAAACACCACCCTTGCCACGAATAAGTTCAAAAGGTCCAACTGAAAGTGACTTGGCATTTTTCTTCTGCCATACATCTTGCATCTTACCTTCATCAAGTTCTTCTGCTAGAGTCCAACCCTGTTTCATATATTTGTCTTGGTCTTTCTTATTAACAACAATAACCTTATTTTTCTTGACAAGCATGACCTCTTTGTTTTTGTCAATTAACTGTCTGGGCAATTTCATACGTTCATCAAGTTCAACTTCTTCCTTTACCAGTGCTTGAATATCTTTACCAGCAATATAATCTGGAAGAACCTTCTCCAAAGACTTTTCAATGTCCATAGATTTCATTACGTCTTTTTTGAACTTGTCAGCGAACCCTTTCATCTGACGGTCTTTCTTCATCTTTGCAACAACATCATCAATCTTCATTGACAATTCTTTCATCTTACCTTCATCAAGTTCAACTCCTTCACCCATAACCTTAATCTTGCGGCCAAAATTCTTTTGTAGATCAACACCAAGAGAACCAGCACCATCACCTTGAATGAAGATATCACCTTTACCCTTAAAGGCTTGACCACCACCATCGACTTGATCAGTGTCTACATCTTCGATCTCACCATTATTGTATTCTGAGGAGTTCATGATGAATGATTTTACTTTGTCAACCTCTCGGTCAGATACGGTAACTTTTACATCATAGTGATTATTTTTTACAGGTTTGTAGGCCTCCTCAACTTCTTCCTTTTGCCCTCTTGCTTTCGCAGCAAGGTCTTTGTCTGCACCACCCCATGTTCCAGAAGACTTGGAGATAAACGAGTTGACCCTAGCATGTCCCCACTGTTCTGGAGTTGTGCCGGGACGGTGACCTGTGCGCCATGCGGCAACACCACGATTGTAAACCTGTTTTAGAATACTGGCGGAGATACCAGACTTTTCTGCTTTCTTTTTGAGAGAAACATCTGCCTTTTCTCTCAATCCGCCGGGACGAATTAATTTCTCCTCTTCATCACCCTCTTCGTCCTCTTCATCATCCTTTCCTTTATGAACTGCCTCAGCCTTTGCCATCTTGGTTGCAGTGCCCATCTTGACTTGCATCCAATCCTTACCATAGCGGTCCTTGAACTCTTGGTCATCAAGGTCTTGGGCAATCTCTTCTCGACGTTTAATCTCTGTATCAGTCAGTTCTCTCTCAAGAATCTGCACTTCCTTAATAAAGTGCATATATTCAAGTGCCTGACTCATAGTTTGTCTGTAATTAGTCATTTTCTTTTATCTCCAAGACTAAGGTTCCGTCACCTTTTATTAGTCTATGATATGTGTCCCTCTCAATGTACAAACTATCTCCCATGATCAATTTTCTGGGAAGTTCGTTGTCATACTGAAATTGCCAACCTGATCCTTTTATTACCCTTACCAACCTGTTCTTTTTATCTCTATGCCAAATTAATTCATCCTCATGGACGAAAGATTCAAACGTTCTTATTATCTTACCGTCTATATATTTATCATCATAAGGATTTACCAAAAGAAGTTTCCTCCTCCAGAAAGACCCAATTTATCCGCATAACGTGGCATATTACACGCCCAATATCCAGCTTTGGTCTTATCTTTCTGTTGATCACACTTGTGACGAGCAGCAAAAGACTTCCTTGCTTCCTTATCATCAAGTTTGATTTTCAATCCTGTTGTATCCCCCCATGTAACCTTCTTGACATTGCCTGTTGATGGGTCACGCACATACACATAGTATTTCTTCGGACCCCCTGCTTTGGGTTCGTTAAGTGCTACATCTTTACCTTGATACTCTGCCTCAACCAAGGGACACTCCAAGGGGACAACTTCTTTCTCATATATCGCAAATTTACCGATATCACCCTCCATAAGTTCCTTGTCAAAACCAGAGACTTCCAGTTCACCCTTCTCGTATTTCTCTCTCATGTCTTCAAAGTATGTGTAATACGCTTCAGACCCAACTCTGTATAAGTTGTTTTCAATCAACGTAGAATCTGTCCCGCAATCATCACAACATGCCTCCTCTGATTTGGCACGTTGCATCTGTGCTGGTGTAGGTGCGCCCTTCTCACCTTTCTTTCTCATACGTTCACCAGAACCCTGTTTGATTCTCTGACGTTTCTTGTGAATGTTTGCCCAGAGACTTTCATCCTTATACTTGTCAGACTTTCTCTTCTCTCCGTCTGACCGTGGTATCAGTCCCTTTGCCTTGAGGTGTGCGATATCGGTGAACCCTGCCTTACCAGCTTTGTACCTTTTCATCGCGTCAGATGTGTNAGGTGCTTTATTTTCACGCAACCGTGGTTCTCTACGATTCTTCGATGGGTCTTCATTGCGAAGGTTCTTTGGATCATTGTTCATAGGATTGTTGTCCTTGTGTCCAATGTCCTTACCCTCAATTGCTTTATCGCCCATGATGCGGCGAGCCTTGTTACGAGAAGACCGTCTCTGAATTTGCTCTGGTTTCGAATGGTAGTTGGCATACTCCTTCTTGTAATCCCTCTCTTCGTCATATAAGTCAGGATACATCTGCCGGACCTTCTTGGTATGTTTTGATAACTTAGTCTTTGCGCGAGCATCTCCCGGCGCTGGTTTGTAAGCGCTAGGATCATCGTCTGATTTCTTCGCACCCTTTTCAAAGTGACGAGCACGATCATCCTTTGTGCCCTTACCTATACCAGCATAATATTTCGAAGGTTGCGTTCCCTCACGGTCTTTAATGTCTTTGTCCTGTCGAGTCTTAGTTGCCTCTGCAAAAGTGGGCATGTATGATGCACGAAGTGCTTTTGGTAATTCACCTTTTTTCACAAGTCCATTAATATAATCTATAAGTGATTTCGCATCAATGTTATATTCTCTCGCAGCATCATGAGCAAGAGCGCCGGGAGTCATTCTTTTACCTCGGTCTTTAGCCATCAATGATGCATATTTTTTCATCGCAAACTTATATTTTTTAGGATGTGTTATTGCATCAATCTTGCCAACCAGTCTACTAATTGGTGTCTCATTAATCTCAATTTCGTGTAACCACGCTTTGTGTATCTTACCGTCTTCGTCAACGAATGAAAGATGGTTTGTTCCCTTGCGAACAACCTCACCAGTGATACCCCTTGCTTCAACTATATCACCCGCGTTCCATATCCGACCAGTAACAAACAAATCACGCAATGCATCGTAGTCATCACGAATGTCAAGGTCTTCTTTTACTTCACGCACACCCATGAATTTACGAACATCATCGTACATCTTCTTTGCGTCGGACTCTTTCATGGGTGAACCCTTTTTGAAGGTTTCAAAATCACCAGACTGAGCTGCGGCTCGCATGGCGCTGGCGCTGATCGCTTCGGTTGGGTCTGCGCTATCAGGGTCGCGCTCTCCCGAACTGACCACTTTTACACCATCTGGAAAATCAAAAACGATGTTACCCTTTTTATCAGGTTTTCCATTGTATGTGTCAAGCAGTCGCTGGAACTCTTGGATTCTATCGCTACCCGCGACCATCACCAATTCAGTGTATCCCTCTTGATTTATTTTCTGTGCCGCCTGAATAAATGTCTTGACAGATTTATCTACTTGGATCGCCCTGGCGTGTTTAGGAAAGGATTTTTTTGCGTAAGCAATTTTCTTGGGAAACGGAAGCGGGTCTTTAGGACCAACAGTTTGAGACAAGTAAATCCTATACGGTTTACTTCCCGCGATTGATTTTACCTTATCGCAAAGTTTCAAGTGGCCAATTGTCGGCGGATTGAGTCTTCCGAATGCCATGACCATAAGGCCCTTCTGCTCTGCTAACTCCCTAAACTTTTTCATTGTTCGTCTCTCAACGCTGCTCTTGCTTGTTTAACTCTCTCTACTTCTTGCTTCTTTAGCTTCATCACTGCCTTCTTTGTCACCTTATCAATCTTCTTTCCATACTTCTGATTTAACTTTTGATCAGCAACCACTCTCTGTTGCAAACTCATCTGTTCATAGCCGGGATAGAATTTATCACGAAAAGAATTGATGACTTTCTTTTTTGCGGCCGCTTGCAGTTTGGCAGGGTCACGCATTCTTAACGCAGCCTTCTGTTTCTTTAATTGAAACGCAGGACTCTTTGCCATCTTGGCCATACGGCGTGCCATCTTTTTACGTTGCACAACGTCAACTTTCTTTATGCCCTCGTATAGTTCTTTGAATGTGATCATGATGGTTTTCCTACGGTTGAACTACTAGCGTCAATCTTATAACTCCAATCACTACCACTTCTATTTATGAATTGCAACATTAAATATTCTGGTAAAATTGTATCACCCTGTTTAACAGAACCGACTAAAACATAAGCATAAATTGCATTGTAAGTTGGATTTTTACTTGACTTCGCAATTGAAAGATACATGTATGGTGCGTCCATAGTTTCACCAAGCTTTATAATATCCTCCTTAGTTGATGATTCAAACTCATTTTTCGTGTGTTTATATTGAGCGCCACCACCCATACCATAAACAATGTACAATGGGAGTGCAGTTTTACCAAAGATTGCCTCTGCTCTTAATTTTGCGTTCAAACCAACTAATGCTTCTGTTACCGTGTTATAAGAGTTTATGTTTTTTAGAATATCTAATATTATTGTATTGAATGTTCTATACGATGCATAATTGACCACCAATTTGAGCGCTGGATTAATATTCTCTCTCGTAATAGTATCACCAACCTTTTTACTTAAAACTTCATCAGCAGCCTTTTTGAAATTGTCCATTTCTAATATAGGGTCTGTCCCCTTATTCGTTACAACAATTGCACCCTCTTTTTTAGAATTCACCGCATCGACATTTTTCAACATTTCTCTATATTCTTTATTTGCTAGGTCTTTTGCGATAATCTCGTTTTTTAAAACTTTCATCTCCTTTAACATGGGAGCGTTAATTGTTACTGGCGGTAAAATTTTACCCTCTGTTATGACATTTTCAGAGAGGGTGCCACCTATTAGGTTAATTAATTTTGCGGAGGATTTGTGTGCCTTATCTCTTGTTATTGTTTTTGTAATTCTTAGAGCAGCTTTCAACAGAGAATTTCTGAGTTTAGTAAATGCATTCTTTGCAAATTTTAGTAGGTTCGCAGTCCCTAATTTTATTAATCCTGCTGCTTTTCCAAAGATATCTTTCAAACCTTCCTCTAATTGTTCTATATCTTCTCCCACTAGTTGAGAGGGCCGCATTGCTTGCTGACCGTATACTTGATTAATCAGAGAACTTAATTTTCCAATTCTCGCTGCGTCTTGTCCTTTTTTAAGAGATACTTGCACAAACTCTATGTCCGTCCCATCGATTGTGACTTTACCATCTTCTGACCAACTCATGTCTGAATCTGGTAACGCATTAAGCAGAGAACTTACGGTGCCTTTTGTTACTAACACCATATCAGCGGTATTCTTCTTTGCTCCCTCTGCATATTTTTTAGGTGTTTTCTTGTAGTATTCTTCCACACTTTTGTGTAGAACTTTAACACTACCCCAATTCACATTGGGTATTTTTTTCATGTCACCACCGATTAATTCAATCGCTTGGAGCAGAAAAGTATTGTCTTCAGTTTTTTTAAGGAAATCTGTAATCCACTTTTTACCCGTATCGTCAAACTCACTGTCTGACATAGCAGATTGAACATCTTCTATTGTGGGTAAAGTTCTTTTTCCAGGCAGTGTTGCAACTATGAATGCCCATGCTTCATATACAGCTTCAGCAATTTTACCACCTTCAACCGCATCAATGACCGCTTGAACGTCAGCGTTCTTTTCCTCAACAAGATGTTTTTGGATTTTGACCAGAGGACTTTCCATCCGAAGTCGAGGTCGTAAATCTTTGCCATAGGCGGTGATACCAGCCATCTCTTATTCCTTCAATTGATCCATATGTATATAACAAAAAAGACAGAGAGAGTCAACCCCCCTCTGTCTTATTTATAAGGATTATATATTTTAAGGTTGTATTACTTTACTGATACCAATTCCTTCATATCGTCATTTTCTCTATCTTGTGGTAGAGCTCCCATGTAAACGATAGGCCACACGTTCAGTCCAAGAGATTTAAGGTTCTTTCGCATCTCTTCGAAATTTTCTATAACCTTCTTGCGTTTCTGAGTCAGAGTCGCAGTCTTAGTAGGAGCACCACAATGGTAAATTACATAAGTCTTTTTACCTGTCTCTACATACTTGTTAATCGCGTTCAATACCACACGATATTGATAACCTTCTTTCATCTGCACACCATACATGTCGCGAGACTTATCAAACTCCCGATCTGTGTAATAGGTTTCTCGACTATTATTCTCCAACCAATCTTGAACCTTTGCAGATGAGGTGTAGAGGATATAGGGTTGAGGAACACCAAGTTCGCTCAACACTTGTGGAACCACACGATTCTCTACCTCTTTCTTACGATTAGGATAGACCTTACGAAACTTTGCACGAATCGCTGATTCTGTCTTTGCAATCTTACCTGTGGTGACCTTACCAATAAGGAACTTTCGCATATCCACTTCTGCATTGAGTCGTTTAGGAAATCCTTCGTTCTCGGATGCTTGTACATCTTCGATACCGTCTTCACTACCCTCTAACAGAGTGAAATTCCATTCCTTTGTCTTAAGCAGACGCAAGGCCTCTGAACGACCAAAACCGTATACCAGTTTATAGGGTTTTGCAAACTCTTTACCACGATATATAACAGCGGGGGGGAACTCAGCAGGGGATACTCCCTCTGCGAATGAGAGTCGCAAGGATTCAATTTCTTCGGGAGTGTGGGCTTCTACTTTAGCATTGTTTTCACCAATGTCATCGATGTAAATTTGATCCCATGATAGACGAATAGTGTCTTTTGACAAGACACCCAAGTTCGTCCAATCTGGCACTGGAACATTTTTTAAGTTGTAATTATCCAAATAGTTTTGTATGCTCATAAGCATTTTAGTTCTCCTTTGTCTATAGACAATTGTTAGTGGAAAGAACAAACACATAAGTGAAAGTTCAAACCAAGGTTGGAGCGGATGGAAGGTACTGCCCCCTCTTCTGCAATTTGGTAAACTGCCGTAATACTTTTATACCACATCCGCATAATTATATATATCACGTTTAACGAATTATGTCAATGCACTCTGGATTTTTATGCCAACACTCGATGTCAGTTCGTAAACGATCTTCCTCTTTTAATTTAGTATATCTTTTTGATGCAAGTTTCTTCCACCACTCTACAACCCCATCGAAAGAATAACGATCAAAGTTATCCTTCTTGCTTAGTTCATCTGTTTCCAGATTAATATATTCTTTCACATTGTCGTATCCGTAATCCGACATATACGCACGTTTCTTTTCAGTAAGTCCCTTCGCATCAATAAAGGTCTGACAAAACTTCTGATACTCCATAGGCTCTGTATCCTTGAGAGAAGACTTGATTATAGAAATCATACGAGTCTGTGTCTTCAACTTGCGGCTGGAGGCAGAAGGATCAACTAAAGGCTCTCCATTGCGTTCCTTAAACCAATCGTTAAGTTGATGGTAGTTATCATCATTAATCAATGGCGCAAAGTCTGAAACAGTATTACCCTTGTATCGAAGAAATGGTTTCATGCCGTCATACTGCGAACTACTCTTGGTCGATCCATACAATGAGGTCGTCTCAAACATGCAGAATGGTCCACCATACTTTTTATCCAGTGTATCCTTTGTCAAATGTGAACAACAGATTGCAGCAAGAAGTTTACCACCAAGATAGTTATACCCAAATGGTTGTGTTGGGACGATAATGAAACCCATGATTGCAGAATCATTAAATCGTTTCATCACCTCTGGATTAAGAGTGTCGAGAGGTTTACCAAGAAACTCGTTTCTAGGTTTTGAGTTGATGGTAGGCGAACCAAGTCGAATAAACCCAGCAATCTTACCAGTGTTCTTTTCATACACAACCCACTTGATTGACTTGCCTGGCACCGATACCTCTACAGCATGAGAGGTGACAATCTCTAGATAGTTGACAAAAACCTCTGTAGATACTTCTCTACACACAAAATCCATTTCATTTGGATGGATGGTGAAATCACTGAACATGTCATCTTGCGGGCCCATGCCAGGCAAGGACGTTGGATAGTTTGACATACGCTCGAGTTTTACACGGCGTAGATAGTCGTCAATACGATTAAAGTTTTGGAAGTATTCTACAAATACATTTGCAGCATACAGTGCGTCTTCTCTGTTTAGAATCATGATATGACTATATCATTCCTCATATAAATTGTCAAGTCTTTCCGTTAAAATGAATTTACGAGAAGGGTCTACCATAAGATTTGCATCTTTCATAAATGATCTATTAATCAATAGGGGCGTTTTGTTACCCCTATCATCTATGGTAAAAAGCATACCCTTATACAGAGCACCATTGAAAACAAAATCCATCCGTATAGAGGGGCGTTTTTCTTCCCTATTTCTAAATCCACCCAGTTTAATTTCTTTTATTTCTTCTACTTTATGAGAAAGTTTAACGCCATTGATTTCCCAATTTACTTTTCTGCCTATGATCTCATACTTATCTGCGTGTATAACAGATGAATCGGAACTGTTGCCAGTATCCATTTTACCTACAAGTTTACCTATCTTATCGTGTTCGAAAGTTTCCCAAACACCAGAAACGGTAGGATTAGTCCACCAATTTTCTCTATTCATGAAATTTTTTAAAATATGTTTGGTAACATCTTTTCCAGTTGCTTCATCAAAACCCTGTGTGCCCGGAGAACTATTAACTTCCAAAATAAAAGGACCATCCTCATTTCGATTTTTTGCTGGAATAAAATCCACACCAACCCAAACACCATTTACTGCTTTTGCAGCACGAATACAATCTTCTCTTTCTTTTCTTGTTAACGCATATTTTTTAACCTTAGCACCTAAATGTACATTAGACCTAAAATCACCCTTAACAGTATCACGTTGCATAGCACCAACGATTACATTATTCAAAATCATTACACGAACGTCATGATCTGTTTTTATATAAGTTTGTAATATCAAAGAAATTTCTTCATCAACTTTATATAAAAGTTGTACCATACTTTCTAAAGACTTTTCTGATTCTACAAATAATACACCAACACCTTTTGTCCCTTGAATAGTTTTTAATATCACTGGATATGTGGTATTGAGTTTATCAAAAGCAATTTTAGCACCATCTTCATCTGGAACTAAAACTGTAGTAGGAGTTACCAAACCAACTTCAGCTAAACGCAGCGCTGTTCGATACTTATCAGAACATACTTCCATACACTCTCTAGAATTAGCACAAGCATATCCAGCACGTTCTAATTGAGATAATAAATCTTTCCACGAATCACGAGCATTAACCCCACCTCTAACTATTATTAGAGTATCATCTGTGGAAATTTCAAACCCCTCATCATCATCAGCATTATGAATACGTCTTACGTCACCATCAAGAGTAATGTAAGCACCTTCGATAAAAACAATATAAGATTCCATTCCTAAAGATTTAGCAGCCTTTTCAAATTTACTAGCAGTTACTAGTAAGTTTTGTTTTGGATTATCTTTAGGTTTTCGTGTGAGAACGACAACCTTATATGATGATTCTTTCTCTTCTGTTATGAAAGACTTAAACTGATCCATCAGGATTCCCGTTTCTTCCCTATGCTGTATTTTGTTTCGAGTGTCCAATCACCCTTTTCTTTATAGGACAATACTTTGATTTGACTTAGGGGTGCAACCTCTCCCAGTTCACCAACAATATTTACAAGACCCCAATCCTTGAGTAGATTAGCAATCGTATTACGACGACTGATATCGTTCTCGACTATTGAACTAGCCTTACCATCCAGAGCAAACAATTCTTTGAAATGCACAATGTAGTACTTACCCTGTTTGTGCAAAATGTGACAGGATTGATATAGTGTTCTTTCCTTACGGGATGCAACACCAATACGGGAAAGTGTCTCACGAACCTTTAGAAAGTCATCTGGTTCGTTGAGAGTAACCTCAAGCATCTGCTCCTGTGTCCAATTTATCTCATCACTCATTTTTCATTCCACCTTTTCTTAACTTTTGTTTTACGGTGGCGATTTGTTCATCCGTTAGAATATCAAGAGCCTGCTTTGCTTTGTCATTACTGTAACCATAATACTCTTTAACATACTCTAAGTCTTCAATTTTACTCGCCTTCAACCAAGGAGTAAATCGTTTCCTTGACCGTATACTATTTAGTAGAAAGTCAAATTGTAGTTTCTTATCAAGATGTGGTAGTTGATTAATCTCATTCACCAACATGATGGTATCTTGAAATGGATAGACACATTTGTTTACAATAAAAGGTGGGTATTTCTTCTCCCAATNNTCATCGTCGCTGTCTAGAAGTCTTTCCTTCGTGTGATTGACAGCATTAAGATATTCCTTCAACTCTGGCATAAAACTGTTCTTCCCTATTCGCATCCTCAATCATAAGAAGTTCATCTCGTATCTTCTCATCTGTGAGGCTCATAATGTTTTCAAATCTTGGCGTCGGAACAACACAGAACATGAATGCCAAGTTCTCTGCCTCCATACCAATAATATCTTTTACAATATCTCTATTATCTAGGGATATTGTTTTGGGTTTAAAATACGCGGTTCCATAGACTGAATGAAATAGACCAGCATCACAAACATGGAGTGGAGCAAACCCTTCATCTAGAATTTTGTAAACACCGACCAAATGTTCTAGAAGGGTTCGTCCACTGTGTTCTGTTTCACCACACCCAATTGATTCTAAAAAATCAATTTTTGTAGAAATCAAGTCTATCGACATTTGCACTATCCACATAAAGTTTGAACACCACAACATTGCGTAGTTCATAACAGTACTTAGACACTGGCATTGCTTGGTGGTTATTCTTCGCAGGGAAAATCAGAAGACGATTACCAACATAGTTGGAATACTCTGCAATGTTCTTTCCTTCGTCATCCCAAATCGCAGTACCACCCAGCCACTCTGGTTGCCAATCCATGCGAGGATAATACATCATAGTGAAGTCGCCGTCATCAGTATGCATATGCGGTTCTACACCAAACGTGTGTGCGTTCATGTATAGACGTTTCCACCCAACAATATCAAACCGATCTTTCAGTTTGAGTTTGTATGCAGCAGCGTCCCAGATAGGAAGAAGATAATCATACTGATTGTCCCGAACCTCTTCCTCACTGTCACCACAAAAGACATGCCAGTGTGGTTGGATGCCAATCTGTCTATTGGATTGGTAGTCATACTGCCAGTGTGTTTTCTTTATCTCCATGTCAATCAGTTCTGCGACATGTGGCTCTAGTAGATCATCAAAGATTTCACAAATCATTTAAACTTTCCCCTTGCCATAATCTCAGTCAAACACGCGACCATATTTATTTCTGCATCTGCGACAAAAGCATTCTTGTATTGATACTCACCCAGAATGACAACCACATGAGGAATAGTAGAAGAGTCCAGATACTCATAAAGGTTATCATACACAGCCCTAAACAAAGTGTCAGGATCATTATCAATATTCTCGACAACCCATTTACGAACATTCGTGAACTCCTTGTTCTTCATCATCCCCATGAGTTCTTTGACACTCTTCTCACCAAGATTGACAAGGATACCAGCATCAATCTGGCCAGATACAGAATACCTTTGTAGTTCATTTAGAATTCTACGCCAGTCAGGAAAGTATTTATTGATTAACTCTGCAACCACCTTCTCATTATATTTAATCTTATTCTCTTGCAGAATAGAGATTGCACGTTTGAAAAACTGACCAGCAAGACCCGCCTTCTCACTCTTGGGAATGGTAAAGTCTACCACACCACATCGCGAGTGCAGAGGTGCAATCAGTTTGTTCTTGTAGTTGCAAGTAAGGATGAACCCACAGTTCTGGTGAAACTCTTCAATGAACCCGCGAAGGGCTGGTTGAGTTGACTGTGGATTTAGATAATCTGCTTCGTCTAGAATAAGATACTTACGTCCGCCTTCGAGAGAGACAGTAGACGCAAAGTTCTTAATCTTGGTTCGCAGAACGTCAATACCAGACTCCTCAGAACCGTTGATGAACATATAGGTAGCACCAATCTGTTCAAGCATTGCACGGGCAGCAGTTGTCTTACCCACGCCTGGACCACCTGATAAAATCAGATTGGAGATATCCTGTTTATCTACATAAGACTGTAGTTGTGTTTTGAGTGTCTTAGGTAGAATGCATTCATCAACAGTCTTTGGGCGATACTGTTCAACCCAAAGAAAGGTATCACGCACTATAAGTTGACTCAGGTTCTAGAGCGATCCAATACTCTACACCCACTGCCGAGTTTGTGAAGTGACTGATATTCTTAGATGACACTTCAACGTCATAAGAACCATCAATCAGTTTTAAATTCTCAGTCTTAAACCAGAACTTATAATCTGCGTCTGTCTCATTTACATCTACATCATCTTCATATGCATTTGCAGTGTCATTCTTTTTGTCAGTGACCATTATCATACCATTGGCAAGTGCCATATCTGGCGCACCAATAACTGCTGCAGCCTTTTGAATCTCATTCAATGAATCACTTGACAATTTGAACGTTACCTCAGTTGAGGGCATACTGATTGCCTTAGATGGAGTTGTTACCACTTCTGGATCAGAGAACCAGTACTTGAGACTCTTGCGGGAGCTCCCTTGCGTGATTGTAACATACTGATCTCGGAAGTTCAGTTCTGGTTCTTCAAATAGAGAGAGTGCAGATAGAAATTCGTTTAGATCATAGATTGCAAATTCCTGTGGGAACGTCTCTGTTACCTCTGCCTGTGCAACGATGTTCTTCATTGCAGACATAGTAGAGAGAGTGTTACCTGTCTTCACCATTAGGTTTTGATTGATTGTAGAGAAGTTCTTCAGAATAGAGATTGTATTTGAAGTCAGTTTCATTTGTCACCTTCCGTTTCATTAATATAGAGTGCGATAATACCATAGTGAATTACTTTTAACAAGTCACTTCGGTCCTTACCATTTTTCTTTCCATATCGTTGTGCATACTTGAGTATGTTGCCGATACAGAAACCTTCACCATGTCCACCATCAATGATGAACTCAGTTGCTTGAAACTTGTTCTTACTATAGTGTTCATCATAAGTAGCATCGATGTACTTCTTCAACTCAGACAATGCCTTGTCTTCGTTATACTTGTAGTTCACTTTTTTCATAATATTCCTTTTGTTTTGATTACCGCATTTAAGATTAGTCGTATTTCACTGTCAACTGGATTCTGACTTGCGTGATAATGACCGTCAGAAATCACTGCTCGATTTTTCTTGGGTGACACTCTTTCAATCTCAGTCAATTGTGTCACGTTATCTCTCCATGTCTCTTCATAGAAAACTGTGTCGCCATCGCTGTCGTTTAGATATAGGACAAAAGACATGTGTGGTTCATGAAGATCACAATGAGGCACATTGATGACACCATTGGTAACCTTAGTATTATTCAATAACGCATTGATCTTCAACCTGTGCAGAGCCTCAGGTGCAACTGGACGAATAGTATTGAGTGCTTCAAAACAGGAGTCATAGTATTCAGACTGTCCTTTTGCCCAGAAGAGCATGTGATGCATCTGATATGTTGACTGTAACACAGGACTTATTTCTTCCTCTGTGAAAATGTCTCGACTTATCGACCACTGAATTTTTTCATTGTAAAGATCAAAGACTGTATTCTCAGGGTTTAGAAAATAAAAATATTTGTCAAACATCTCATCAGACAAAGCATCATCAATAACTTTAATCATACCATTATCGACCTGACATCTAGATAGTTATACCAACCTGTAGCAATCGTTTTAGATTGTGTTGGTGATACCACACCCCTATGAGTATGTGTAAAATCAGTTGGCCATAGAACCGTCAAACCCTTCTTGGGTTGTATCTGTTTTTCCTGATACAACCACTGCGTTTCTCCACCGTCTGTCACATCATTAAGATATGTCATAAACACTAAAGCACGTTGGTGCGACTGCTGCATACCACGTTCACAATGCCAGTTGAAGTAACCCTCTCCCGGCTCATAATGTTGTATGTTGAAAGGTTCTGCAAACCCCAAGGCAAAAAGAAATGACTTATACTTCTCCTGATATTTTTCAAGAGCGTATTTAAGAAATCCGTAATACTGCATTGCGGCAGGATCAGTCGAGTTAGGATAGACTGCGACATCAGTTGATGTTTTAGAAGTTCCGCCATTGGATACACCCCTATGTTTGTACTCGCTATTACGTTCATAGTAATCTAGCAAGTCATCACACATAGAGGTATCATCCAACTGTAGAGTAAGTATGAAGTCCTCAGACAAAGATATCAGTCCTCACATAGCGCATCTGTCCACCAACGATTACCTGATAGGGAGTCTCCGTTGGAGTTCCATCTTCCAACCGCTTGTTGCGTTGTGCTTCAATGTTCTCATGGTAAGATGTAATTTCAGCAGGAGTCATGTTGGCCAACAACTGATTTTGAGAATCAACGATTGCCCAGTTCATAGCGAGAGATCGACGTTCACCCTCACCATAAAAAGGCATGACCTGATGTTTCATCCAGTTAGGGAAAACCAACATGGTTCCCTCTTCTGGAATGTAATATCTTTCTGTTGGACAATATAGAGCATCGATATCTTGACGCGCTCGCAATCCCCAGATAAGTTGTGTGGTTCCATCCGAAACACCAGACGCACCATTCATATAACCATCCTCATGTTTCACCTTCAAACAGTCTGGTTGTTTTAACCAGATGAAACCAGACAGTCCACCTTGTGTTGCTGCATTGTGATCATGCAGGGGATTGTAGTCTCCGGCATACGCATGATTAGTCCAAATGTCTACAACCTCAGCAACCGACTTGCGTTGATATGCCTGTTGTAGATACGCAGAACCAATCCCGTTTAGGATTGTTTTAATTTCTTTACCCTGTTCACTTTCAAGGTCAAATGATACCTGACTAGATTTCTCATCATTTTTCAATTGACCAACTAGACGGTCAGCATAAGAAAATCCATCCTCTGCTGTCTCATCAATATAATTATTAATCAAGTCAACAATTTCCTTGTCGAACTTCACTTTTGCAATCCAGTGGCTAGGAACAGGTTCCACTTCCATCTGCATCTTATCACCAACTTCATTCATAACCTTATCCATTCTTTCTTTCTCTAAAACTTGTCGGACCTCTTCTGCTGCAAGCGCAACAGTTTCTTTATCACCCAACTCATGCTTTTTTGCTAACTCTTCGGGAGTGTATTTGTCACCTTTTGTTGTCCAAGTGATAGCGGGTTTTTTATCTTCAGACATGTAAAATCTCCATTAAAAATATAGTATACGAAAGGGGTCTAAAAGTCAAGACCCCTTCCGATACTCTCTCAAATTTATTTTACTTCAATAAGACGAGGTTTCTTTTCCTCTGGAACAATACGTTCAAGGTCAACGGAAAGCATTCCGTTTTCCATCTTTGCACTGTTGACAACGATATCATCAGCGATAGTAAACTTCCTCACGAACTTACGATAGGAAATTCCACGATAGATGTTACTTACATCATCATCTGATTTTTCCTTCACAGAACGGATGGTTAGTACACCATCGGCAACCTCGATTTCCAAATCCTCACGGGCGAACCCAGCTAGTGCCATCTCAATGACATAGTTGTAATCACCTTCCTTCCGAATGTTATATGGGGGATAACCCGTTGATGTGGCGTTGTTGTCCACATACCGTGTCAGGTTGTCGAACACGCGATCAAAACCTACGGCGTATGGGGTTAGTTGATTAAAGTTGTCGAACAGACTAAGTGCTTTGCTAGTAACCATTTTATATCTCCTTTACTAAGCAAGATTAAATTGAAGACCCATGATGGCATCTTCATATTATATATAGGGATTGAAACATCAAGTTTCAACCCCCACACATAATTTTTTTAGAAGGCGTTTTCTTCTAAATCTTTTGAAGTCATCGGATTATTAAATCCTTCCTCACCTTCAGAGTTGATAACACCAGCATCAATCTTAGTGTAGAGGTCTAGGAATGACGCCTTCGTATCTTCATCAAAACGAGCGACACACAGTTCAATGGACTGCATCTTGTCACCGAAGATGGCGAACGCTTTCACAATGTGATCCAGACGCCGAGTTGAGATTACCTCATCAACTCCACCATCGAAGAAGGTCTTGCGAATAACCTCAGCCCAAGTGACTAGGTTCGTTGCGAACTCCTCATCGACAGCACCATACTTCTTCATGGAACCGAGAACAATCTTCTTCTCAGTCGTCGCAGAGGCATAGGGCTGTTCCATCGTGACCGCGAACCGCTCAAGGAACGCTTCGTTGAGAATGTTGGTTCCGATAAACCGTCCATCGTCCGAACCCTTNCCCTTAGTGTTGGCAGTGGCAATGACGTTGAACCCGTCTTTCGGAGTGACCCACTTGTTGATCTTCTTGAGGTAAACACCTTTACCCTCAAGGACAGGCTGCAAGCAGAGCAACTTGTTTGAACCCAAGTCACACTCATCAAGCAGGAGAGTGCAACCGCGTTCCATTGCTTCGATCACAGGACCAGGCATGAACTTGGTTTCACCGTTCACCAAACGGAAACCACCGAGAAGGTCATCCTCATCAGTTTCAATAGTGATGTTAACCCGAATGAGTTCCTTGTTGAGTTTGGCACAAACCTGTTCAACCATCAAGGTCTTGCCGTTACCCGACAGACCAGTAATGAACATGGGGTAGAACATACCAGACTTGACAACCTTCTCAATCAGTTTGAAGTTGCCCCAAGGAACAAAACCCTCAAACGAAGCAGGAACCAAGTTCTGGTCATTCATGTTAGTCGCAACAAGATTGACCACAGCAGACGCATCCTCAGTTACGACAGCAGGAGCGACCGTAGGACCACCCTCAGAGGGCAACTTGTACGCATTGTAACCAACAGTGAAATCCTTACCAAACCAAGTCGGGAACGGAACACCCGCTTTCTCAGCGGCCTCCGCCTTTTGTGCCTTGGTGATAACCGCACCTTCACCGAACATTTCGGAGGCGGTATCGACAAAGAGTTTCTTACGAGGTGAGAGATACATAGTCATTTCCTTCTGTCTGTTTTCTCATCATATATACATAGTACACTATCGGGGAACATTTGTCAACCCCTATTATGCAACTAATTTCACAAACCGATTCAGTAGGGTCCGAGACTGAACCTTACCCTTACTCATCTTACCAAAAGCAGACTTGAGTTTTGCCTTGGAAGCACCGACCAGTTCATCATCAAGAGATTCGTTTTCTACCTCAAGATTACGACCACCCTGCAACAGATAGTACTCGTCGTATCCAGTGACATCACCCTCGACTGCAAGATACTTATCCTTATTCACTTTCTTGAGGATAGACTTCATTTCCTCAGACCGCGAGGCAATACCCAACTCGCGGGCAATCGTGTACTTGTCAATGCGACCAGTTCTACCGCGACCAGCAATGAAGAATCCGACAAGGTTCATACCGTCAACGGAGTCTTTGAGAATACGAAGCAATCCGTTTGTGGTATTGCCAGTCATTTCATAGGTCTTGTTATTCTTAGGATTGGTGACGATTGTCTTGCTCCGAGGATTCCACAGAGGAGTGGAAATATCGTGTTCGCGAGACATATCATAATCACGAATGTAGTTACCNCGATTAGAAGCACCATCAGTCAGGAAAATCGTGTTGACCTTCTGAACACCAGTGTCCATCTTGAACTTAGGAACAATCGTAGTCATTGCCATAATTGCATCGTTCAGCGGAGTACCACCAAGAGAATAGTTGTTGGGAACCTCAATTGGATATCCCTTTTCAGCCCAATCACGATAAGTCCACCGTGAGGCAACCATCCAGAGATAGTGCATCATCCGATTCTCTTCATCACCAGACATATCAGAAGAGAGGAACTCTAGAAGATTGAAAGCCTGATACTGAATCTCCCCATACTCGACAGTCTTCTCACTGGTTGTGTTATAGTGAGGGCGACCACCATAAACGTCAGAGAAAGCAAGAACCTTGAACGGAATCTGCGTCCGACGACAGAACCAAACCAGATTGTACAACTGCGAGAGAGTACCGATCAGGTTTTCTGCCATTGAACCAGACCAATCCAGAACCATAACCATACCATGGTTTGTTGCGCCCGGCAGAGTAGTCACCTTCTTAAACAGGTCATCGTTGAACTTGTAGGTGTGAAGCGCACCCATGTCCAGAGTGCCAGTCTTGGCAACCGCAGCACGGGCATACTGGTCAGCAGACTTCTTCATCTCAAACTCTTTGACCATGTACGCAACCGTCTTCTTGGATGCAGCCTTGAGTTCACTCACTTCCTCAAAAGTCGAACGGTAGAAGAGTTCATCCGATTTACCATTGTACCGAGAACCAAGTTCTTCGAGGCAAGTTTTGTAGGTGACAACCAAATCTTTAGGGGGAGTAGCAATCCGACCATAGATGCGATTTTCAGCAGTCGCATCGCGAAGTTTGTCAATCGCATTGTTGGAGTCCGTGTCAGTCTTGACAGGGATGTTGCCGGGACCACTGCTCCCAGTTCCACCGATATCGGAGTTTACTTCACCTTCACCACTATCGGTTTTGGCATCTTCTTTGGCATCATCACCAGTGTTACCACCAGTAGCATCATTGTCAGTATCACCATCTTCTTCACCTTCACCTTTACTTTTTTCATCACTGGCTTCGGTTTCACCGTCACCATCTTCAGAAGAACCACCAGAGGATTCTTCAGTCTCACCAGCATCACCGGCATTGTCTTCACCGTCTTCACTGACGGACTTTTCGTCCTCATCCTCGACAGCGTTCTCTTCCATCCACTTGTAGATTTCTTCTGCGAGAGCAAGAACATCCTCAGTGGTTTCGAGTTCATTGGTTTTCTTGACAAAGACCTTCTCTTCATCAGAGAACGTCACACCCTTCTGTTTCTTGAAGAACAGGTTGATGCGGTCGATGACAGTGAGTTTAGAAATGTCCTCACCCTCGACATCGAAGAAGTTCTTCTCACCGAGTTCTGCGTACCCACGATTGAAGATACCGACAGAGCCGGGATACTTCTTCTGGACCATCTTCTCAATCCGAGCATCCTCAAGAATGTTGACCACACCCTTGTTGAGTTTGCGAGAGATAACTTCTTCCATCATTTCCAGAGGGGTCCAGAGTGCGTGAGCAATCTCATGACACACCATCAGGTCATAGATGTTGTTAGTCATCTCCTCATCTTTCCAGATAGGAAGACCCAGTTCACGACGCTTCACATCGAAGTAAGCAGTAGGAGTCTGCTTGTGAACTACGAAGATATCCTCTTCAGCGAGGAGTTTTGCGAGTGTGTCTTTTTTCATCATGTTTATATGCTACCAGAATCAATCAACATTGTCAAGAAGTTTTTTAGCATTCCACTCTTCTGTCTCAAAGAAACGGATATCTGCATCCGTGGTAAACGGGTCAGTGTTTTCGGCAATCGCCTTTTCAATGAGTTCTTCGAGCGTCATGTCTTTTTCCTTAATCATCATATTTATAGAATACACTATGGGGTCACATATGTCAATTAAAAAAACGCCCTCTCAGGCGTTTTTTGTATTATTTGTGAAAAGTGTGACATTTATGCAACACTACTATCACGTTTGCGCGACTTTTGTCAACAGTAAAGATTTCTTTTTCATCTTGGCTGCTCTCTTCCTTGCCATGTCCAGTTTCAGTTTACTGACTTGTCGAGTGAAGTTTGTGCCTTCCATGTGGTCGTACTCATGTTGAAAGATACGAGACTCCAGACCATGCATCGTGCATTGCACATGTTCTCCTGTCTCATCCTCAAAGTTACACACGATACCCTCTGACCGCTCTACCTTCAACCAGATGCCAGGCCATGTCAGACAACCCTCGTCCATGATAATCTTCTCTTCTGAATACTCTGTAATGTAAGGATTGAAACAAGCAATCACCTCTCTCTTTTTCACATCTGAATACATTACAAATACACGTTCATCAACCCCAACCTGATTCGCAGAGAGTCCAATACCATTATTTTTCTCCATACAGTCAGTCAGGTCATCCTTCATTTTCTGTCTATCCAAGTCCTCACTGCAAACCTGTAACCTTTGTCTCAGTGAAGGGTGGTTGTTAGGTATTAGTTCCATCACATAAACTCCATTAGTGGCGATGCAGATTTAATTCGTTTCTCTGCAATCGCAAAATATTCTTTCTCTCGTTCTATACCAATAAACTCAAACCCCTCATCCTTGGCAGCTATTCCTGTAGAACCACTACCCATAAATGGGTCAAGCACTGTGCCGCCCTTTGGTGTTACAAGTCGGCATAGGTATTTCATCAACTCTTGCGGTTTTACTGTAGGGTGTGTATTATCCTCGCCCCTTTCTGACTTGGATACTTTTGGACAGTAGAAATATCTTGCCCAATCCTCTTGTAATCCATCATGCATAACATTGGCAGGAAATCTACCTAACTCACTTGAGCCATTTTCTCTACCTTCATAATCTCCATAAACATTATTTGCCATCTTATCAGTTTTCCAAGTTCCTTTACCGCCTAGTCTTGGGTCATCACCCTCTGACAATTCTATTCTACAATCATCAATGTTGATGCCGCCAGTTCCATATTTCTCTCTGTTATTTTTATTTGTTCCTTCTATAAACTTTCTTGCCATCACAATAGGTTCATGTGCAGGCTTAAGAGCAGTTCCCCAACCATCACCAAGATTATGACTCTTTGGAAATCCACTTCCATACAACCACATCAGCTGGTCACGAATTTCAAAACCAGCATCTTCTATCGCAACTGCCATTCTGTGATAATTACGAGAGGCAGAAAATGCAAGTAGATGTCCACCTGGCTTCAATAATTGGTATGCAAGTTCCCATGTCTCTTTGCGAAATGCAATATCTCCACCATCCCATTCTTTACCCATAAAACCTTTTGATGCTCTTGCAAATGCACCATCAGTTCCATGTTGAGCTGGTGCAGAACCTTCCTTACCAAATCTATCTACAATAGACTGTAGGTGATATGGTGGGTCTGTAACAATAGAGTCCACTTGTACTTCATCATCAATTAATTTTTGCATTGTCACTAGGCAGTCTTCATTCAACAACATGGTTTAAATTATCCTCTCTAATTTCTTCAACAAATTGTAATGATGTTTCCAACATTGAATTATCAATATTTCCATTTAATACTTCTTGAAATACACAATGTATATATTCCAACTTATCATTATTCGACAACATGACTAAAATTTTTCACCTTTTCAAATTTAATGGTGCTTCGAAACTTATCTGCGAGTGCGTCCTGTTTGTGACTGATCACAAATACGTTCTCATCACCGAGTGTGTTTAGAATCTTTAGGAACTCGTCTGTTCCTGTGCCGTCCAAAGAACTATCGAAGATTTCATCCAGTATCAACAGGTTCGTGTTTGTACTGTTCTTCATCTTTGCAACAGCTCTCCAAGTAAAGAGTAGTGCAAGGTCGATACGCATCTTCTCACCTTCTGAGAATGATGCATAGGTAAACTCATCCCGATACCGTGACTTGATGGTTTCATTAAAGTTCTCGTCCAGTGTGAAGTTCACATAGAACTCCATCGACGTTAGGTAAGTGTTGATGAGCTTGTTCATGATAGGAAGATACTGCTTGATAATCTTTGTCTTGATACCTGTGTCCTGTAGCATGTTACGAACTGCATCTGCATACGTCTGATCCTCACGCAACTTACTCTTCTGCTCATCAAGTCCCTTCATCTTTTTGTTTAGACGTTTCAACTTATCGTAGTCAGACTTACTCAGTTCCTCATCCACAAGTTGTTCGATCTCTGAAGATAACTTGGCATTGAACTTCTCTAGTTGCACGATAGACTGATTGTTCTTTGCAACCTGTACTTCACTGTCTCGTATCTTCTCGACAATCTCATTAATAATCTTCTGTCTGCCCTTGGACTCATTAATCTTTTCCTCAAGTTCGTCTATCGCACTAGAGAACTTACTCACCTCTTTTTCTTTGAGTGCGATCATATCCTCTGCGTTATCCAAGGGTTGTTCACATGTGGGACAGTCATCATTGTCCTCAAAGAATTTTAGCATCTTTGCATTTGAGTTTTTCTTCTCGCGCAGCGTTGACTTCAGATTGTTCAACTTGTTCATCGTTGCAACAACCTTATCCTTGTCTGCGATCTCTGCGAGCCAGTTATCTTTCTCTTCATTTAACTTGGTATTTTCAGCGTTACGAGAGAACACCTCTTCTTCATTACTTGCGACAAGGGAAGTCTTTTCGTTTACAAGGTTCTTCTTGTTTTGTTTCATCTCAGAGATGTACTTCTCTTGTAAAGAAATCTTCTCTCGATTTAGTTTAATGTTGTAGTCCATCTCCCGCATGTCTTCTGCGATAGTCTTCATTCTCTGCTTGACCAACATGTTCATGAGAGAAAAGATTTGAATGTCAAGTATCTCCTCAACGACCTCTCGACGGTGCCGAGCCTTCAATTGCATGAACGGAATAAATGTAGAGGAACCTAGAATGACAACCTGAGTGAAACTGCGATAGTTCAACTTTAGGATTTGTTGCTCTAGATATTTCTGGTAATCGCGGGCATTCGCATCCTGATTGTACATCTTACCATTGATGTAAATCTCAAACTTGTTTGGTTTGATACCACGAACAACCTTGACTTCTTTTGACCCAATACGGAACTCCACCTCTACCTCACAGGCACTTCCGTTCACAGAGTTGAGGAGTTGTGGTTTATTAATATTGCGAAATGGTTTACCAAACAGACCGAAACACAGAGCATCAAGAATAGTAGACTTACCCGCACCATTCTCACCAATAATAAGTGTGGTGTTGTTTCTGTCTAGCTGTATCTCTGTAAACTGATTACCTGTGGATAGAAAGTTCCGCCAACGTACATACTTAAAATAAATCAAATTTCTAAATCCTGTGCCTCAGTGTATAGTGAACGCATGGTATTCTTGAGTCTATCCTTATCCATCGTAACGTCCAACTCATCTATATATTTCTCTAACAGAGTCATCGTGTCCTCTGTGTTCTCAACAATGTCATCTGACACATTCTCTGCGTCCAGTTCAGAGAAGTCCTCTACAATCTTCACCTCATGTGCGTCAGCCTGTAGGAGTTTGTCTACGAACTTGTCAAACTGGTAAAGGTCTTTCTTGTTTACCACAATTACCTTTACATACATATCCTTGAACTTGGACATATCGTAGTCTGTGTAATCTGTTGTGGTGTCGTCATAGTAAACCTTCTCAAAGAGACGATACGGGTTGACGATACGTTCTAGTTCTCGCGTCTCTGTATCAAAAATATGAAACCCGCGAGGGTCTTCGTAATCACTCCAGTAAATCTCATACGGTGTGCCGAGGTAGTAGATTTGCCCATCATCTGACTTGTGGTGAAAATGTCCACTCATCACGATATCAAACCTCTGAAAGATTTCCTTATCGTATGCACCATCGGCAAAGTGACCTTTGTGCATCTCAAATCCATTCACCTCAAGGTGTCCCATCGCAATCTGTGCAGGAGAACGTGAGAGTGCAGCCATGGACTTATCATAGTTGTTTGCGTTTATCCAAGGAATAAACTGAATAGGAACACCGTCAAACTCTACAACCTCTGGACCTGTGTAGATGTTGCACCTGTCCTTACCAACAAGTTCTTCCATAGAGTTTACTTCGTTTGTGTTCTTGTAGTAGGTATCGTGATTGCCTATGATAATGTGTAGGTCAATACCCAACTCTGCAAATCGATTGATAAACCGTTGACGAAAATCATTGGCAATCTTAAAACTGATAAACTTGCGTCTATCAACCACATCCCCAAGATGCACACATGTCTTAACACCTCTCTTCTCCAACTCTGGAAAAAAGACGTTATCGTAAAATTTGTAGAAGTAATCGTTCACATTCTGGTTATCATTACGAGCACCAAAATGTGTGTCTGTTACAAGTGCGATTTTCAATTAATCGTATCCTCTAACTGCATCTGTTTCACCTTCATCCATGAAACGTTCTAGACCAGCCTTCTTCTTCTCATCTGTCTTTTTATTCTTTGGTTTATATACATCCTCATCGGGAAGATTGTCCATAGCAAAAGTGTAAGGAATGTGATATGACCTGTCGTCATAAGTCATGGTTGTCCATGATTGATGGTCTGTCTTTTCAACAATCTTGTTCTTGACATGCGTCTGCTTTTTCTCTTTTTGAATTCTACGCAAAAAGGCGTAGTAGATAATTTGAGTGAAGTATGCGAAAGGGTTCTTTGACTTCTCTGGATTGAAGTTTGAAGCATACTGTAGGCAGTTTTCGATACCATCTGAAACCATCTCATCCTTGTAAGTATAGTTGATAAAATTAGGTCGATAAGAAAGGTGCGTTGCAATCTTTAGAAAACACTCACCAATATAATTTGTAACAGGTGGCGGTTGCTTTCCTGCTTCCTCAGCGAGAGCACACTTTTCTTTCCACTCAACCATTGCTTGGAGGAACACTTTGTTATCTACATAATGTTCACCCTTTTTACGTTTAGCCATAATTACTCCTTAACTAAAACTTTCACTACAATAACACAGCAGAAATTATTTGTCAAGGTACTCATGGTGACTTGACAATGCGAAAAATCTGTGTATAATCAACTATGTTGAGTCTTCAGTGATAAATCTTATCTTCACTAATATCTAATTCTTCTAGAAGTTCGTTGTACTCTTCTTCCTCGATTTCTTCTAGTTCTTCATGAGTGGGGCCTTCGTTTATCCATTCATCGTGAGACTCCAAACACTTCTCATAATAGATTGATAATCCAGCAGATGCGTTTGCGGTGAGGATTATCTTAGATTTTTCAATTTCGAAATATCTTTGTTCCGTGAAGGGTTGCACCCATCGAGTCAATGCAAGTGATTCAGTCATTCCTTCTTTTCTCATACGAGGAATAACATTCATAAGCAAAGGATTACAAATCTCATAATGTGCGCCATGATCAGTTACTTCACAGATAATGTTTTCACCACTGACTAACTTTACGACTTTGTATTCTGAATTTAACATTAGAGTTTTACCTTACTGATTTCATAATCGAATTGTTCACTGTTGTAAATATTTAGTCGTTCTGTGAAGTGATTAAGTGTAAAGTTTGGTTGATTACGAAATGTCATATCGTCAGCAATATCAAAAATTAAAACGGAATGCTTAGTATCGCTTGTCCGCAAACCTCTGCCGATAGATTGGAGCACTCGAATTTTAGATTTACTTGGACTCGCGAGCACGATGTTGTTAATGTTGCGAATATTAACACCAGTGCTAAAAGTCCCGTAGCTCGCAATTGTAATAGAATTTTTTGCATTTTCGACGGTTGCCCTAATCTCTTCTCTTTCTTCAGTGCTTGTATTGCCGTAGATAAAGAATACCTTTCTCCTTCTATCGTCAAAGAAACCATTGTCTCTAGCATCAATTACTTTGTCGTATAACAGTTGACCTTGGTTTTCTACTAACTGAAACAGACAAAGTGTGTTGCCCGGAATGTGGAAAAGAAGATTACTGATGAACTCGTTGCGGGCATCTAAAGTTCCCAGATGTTTCAATTCCTCTGCATATGTCATTTTCTCACGAACATTAGAGTGTTTGAGAACAAGACATTTTATTTTTAGGTCTGCTAGTGATTTTTTATCCATCAACTCCTTTGTTGTTGTTACTTTTTCTACAGGACCAAACAATCCTTCTAGCACAAGTCTGTGCGTCTCCGTCCCATCAAGTGTCCCTGTAAAACCAAAACGATGTTTACAACTATGTAGTTTTGTCATGATCCCTGTGAGAGATTTTGCCTTAAATAAATGTGCCTCATCACCGATCACACAACCAAAATCTTGAAAATATTTTTTTGGCATCTTGTATAGAGATTGCCAAGTCGATATCACCACATCCTTTGTGACTTTTGTATCATGTCCCTGATAAACTTTCTGACAGTATGTGCCAGGCGACCATCCATAATCTTCAAAGTCACTGTACATCTGTTCTACCAGTGAAGTTGTAGGAACAAGAATAAGTGTCTTGAGTCCTGCCATGTGGTAGTAACGAACCAGTGAATAGATTATAAGTGATTTACCAGAAGCAGTAGGACTAAGAATAAGAGCCCGATCATTTCCCACGGCATGAGAGAAAGCTTGAATTTGGTAATCTCGTACTTTGATGGATTTCCCTTGAGATTTTGGTTTGAGACTTCTGATGAAACCTCTTGCAACCTTACCCACAACATTCCGTTCATTTCTTACTCCCTCCTCTAATTTATATTCTATATTATTATCATAACAGTATTTGATAATATAGTCAAGAAGACCAACGTATATTTCACCGTTTGCTGGTGAGAACAATCTTATCTTACCATCCCAAATGCGTTTACGGTACATAGGCATGAACCTTGCACCCGGCACCTCAAACGTAAAGAACTCGGTAAGTTCACGCCGAGTTGACTCAGACATGTCATCAAGTATCAAATAAACTTCATTCTTTTTAGATATACGCATTTTGTAATGTGTTGGGTTCACCGTAGTGACCCCGTACCAATATGTTCCATGCTATACTTATGCGTTCATTCGGAGTGGGTGGAACCCAGTGCATAAGCCAAGATGGAAAGAAAAATGCAGTGTCAACGACAGAGTTAAACTGCACCATCGCAGAGTTATCCCAATTAGGAGAGTTTCTGGGTTTAAAGATGTGTGCTGCTGGTCTTGGGTCAAAAAATTGAATGGGAGAACCACTTTGCAAATAATACACACCAGATAAAATATTATTTGAGTGTGTATGTGGTGGATGAGCGTTTCCTCTGTTCAACACATTCCCCCACATACTTGTAATCTCTACATCTTCAAACTCATATTCAAACTTTTCAAGAATTGACTTTGAACAGTTTACTATCTCATCTGCAAGAGGTTTGAAGATTGATGTCGTATGAAGATCATCCTCAGCACCATTAGAAAATTTTCCAGCAATGGATTTCATTGACATGTAAGATGTCATATTCTTTATATCATTCTTATCCATGTTCATTTTTATTTCATGAATGCTTGTGGGAAAACACATGTGTGTTTTTACATCAACCATGATACAATACTCCAACGAGTTCCCCTAGTGACAACTTCTGCCTCATGTGGATACATAAAGTTTGAGGGGAACACCACTGCCGATCTAGCCTTGGGTTTTATTTTCTTTGTTGCAACCATGAACTTACCACCCTCATAGTCATCGTTCAGATACAATAGAACCGTTGCATGTGGGTATCCGTAGTGTTGTCCGTGACTGTGATGAATGCTGTCATAGTGTTTAGACATGAACCCACCTTCTGAGTATCTATTGATACGAAAGTCTGTGAGATGTTGAACAGAGAAATATGGGTGATCTGTCATGTACATGTTGATGGCATTCACGAAACATTTCTTGAGGGGTTCGTAGAGTTCATGGGTGTTGCGAATCCAGAACTCATCCATATTCACTCGCTCATCTGAATTGTCTATCTTACCTGTCTTGTTTGAGTATGTGGATGTTTGGTAATCTAGGTTTGCTCCCATAACTTTATCGGACAAATCCTTAGAAACCATATTCGCATATTCCATAATATACTTTTCAATGTCCATCAAACGCCTCTTTCGATAAATGTCTTTTTGATCTCTTTAGGATCAAAGAATTCGTATATCACTCTCTGTGCAACATCAACATCATACTCTTTACAACTAAAGATATCAATGTAGAAATCGCCTGTCGCATCCACAAAATGTCCTGTAATGTTACTTGTCTCAATCATCTGACAAAAACTAAAACCACCAATCTGTGGATCGTGTTCAGCAAAGTGTTCTATCTGTAGAGGTCCGTAAGCTTTCATGTCAATTTCAAAAATAAGGTCTACTACAAAAAGACTAATATTTCCTTCACTAGAAATCTTGTATATGTCACCAGACTTACAATCAAATAGTGTATGATAACCCCAAATCATTAAACCTCTTCCAATTCACTCAATAAAATTTCACTAATAACCTCATGTCCTTCTTTGCTCGGATGACTATCTCTCTTACTAATTCTGTGTGTGTCCCTGTTTAATTTAGTATCAATAGTCCACCCACCCATATTATCTATAACAGGCCATCCTAAACATTCTATGGAATTAAAAAACGGACTGTTTAAAATTGTTGTACCAGCAACATATTTTTCGTTTTGTGGACAAGGATCAGTTCCAAACAATTGCAATAACGGAACATCATGAACCCGACACATTTTTTGTATGGAATACATAAATCTCAAAGTTCTGTTTATTTGATGTCTCTTATCATTATAACCATTTTTGTCAAGTAAATCTACGACATCCTCTTTCCATCTTTCTTTGTTTCTAGCGCGTCCATCCACACTATACATCACGTTCTGCCATCTCTTAATATTACTTAGGTAAAAATCCATCCTTTGAAATTCAGACCACATCACTACCATTAAACCAATATTTTTTTGCTCCACTAATGTATCTAATGATCTACTAAAAATATACTCATTACCAGAACCACACTGCCCTAAATTTATACACTTATAATTTACTTTTTCAGACAGAAGTTCAGGCCACACTGGAAAGGGATAACAATCTTGGGTGTAACTACAACCTACCGCAACTAACTTTTTTACCATAGTGGATATATCTTACCCTTATTATAACTCTCTTTCTTTTTCCTAGAAAACTTAGAAAGTAACAATCGTATTTTCAACCACACTCTCTTCATCACACCATCCCTGCTTCAAATTTCTTCCAATCCGTTGCGTTACGAATATCCCATCCACGATTGTCAATAGACTTAATGATACCCTTGCAGTAATCCACACAGGTTTCATAATATCCAATCTTATTCTGTAGACGTAGAATATCCTCATCTGACTGCACATACATCTGCAAGTCAGTTTTCATTACCTTTATGTCAAAGGGTTTTGCAGCATAGACCTTTGCATCTGCCTTACCACCATAATACTCCCACTTCTCACGGTAGAGTTGCTGATGGTCTGTTCGTGCTTTGATGAGCATCAGTTCGAAGTCAGATTTGAAATCTAACCATTTCTGTTTGATAACTTGGTTCTTATATGACTCTTGGTCAATATGTTCATCATTTGTAATAGGAAGGTCTGTTTCTGCAATACGTTTCAATTCATCTAAGTTCATCAAATATAATCCATGTTTAATACTAATCTATATGGTTCATCACAAGTATTTGTTGACCCACTATGTTTTGTAGAGTTGTTGAAGGTTACCAATCGATTAGCAACGCTCTCTACTTTAGTTCCATCTTCAAACAAAGTGTATCCGTTATTTGTATTTAGGTACATCACAGCAGTCTTACATCGGTCGAAACCATCTGATATATCAATGTGAAATCCATGTTCGATGACTTTATCTGTTCTTGGAAGTAAATTTATTTTACAACGTAATAAAGTGAACATATTCAACTTTTGAAAAATTGGACCAAGCTCACCGTAAAGATCACTTCGGGGCGCCCAGTCCGTGTAAATCGTATGCGTCATTTGAAAATGATTATCGTCTACGGAGTTTACATGGTTCTGTATAAAATAAGGACAAAACTCACCACCAGACATTTTTATCAATTTATTAAAATAATTTTGTTCAAGAAAATTATCTTGAATTTTCACATCTTTCATAGATTTCTATTTAACCACGTTTCGAACAACTCTTGATATGCTGTCATCTGTGCGTCATTATATTCTTGAGGGGTGTGGGTATCGCCATCAATGGCCTCTATTCTTATTCTTGCGTTTAAAGCCGCCATTTCTAAATCATAGCGATATACTTCGTTTGCGGCATTTATATTTGTACCACTCATGTCAATATCATTTTTAATTCGATTTTTAAGTTCAGACATATCTAATCTCCACTACACAAAAGCATCATGGAAGTATACAATGGTGCCGTTATTTGCTCCAGAACCATACATAAACACACAGTCTTTTGGATATTCACGGCCATCGAAATTTACATTGAGTACTTCGTTCAATTCTCGACCCGTTACAGCAACACTACTAAAAGCTGAAGGTTGTGGTAGGTCTTTGATTATTCTAAAATCATGCGTTCCATCACTTCTTATTACCATTTCACATGATTGAAATTGAGTTCCAGAACCAACAACAAACGCCCTGAGAAGGTAAAATCTGTCCTCATCTACTTCTTGTGATGCTTGATGATTACCACCGCCAGAGCTGCCATATCCATCAGCGTGTTTTAAAGTTAACTCTCTACAATCCACACCTTGAAGGTCTAAAGCAACACTACTGCCCACGTTTGAAGTAGAACTACTCCAAGTTATCGGAAATATTACTCCAGTGCTGTCGTTAGTGTTCCAGTGAATAACTGCGTTTCCCCACGAGCAAGTTAATAAGAAGGGTTTTTGAGTGCTACCTGTATGAGATGGTAAAGTTATATCATCCGCATTTTTAGTTTGTGTTATCGCATTTCCATTAGTTCCATCCCAAAGATGATGAACAACATCAAGTTGGGTTCCATTCTGATCGAACGCAGTTTGTGCGGCAAAATTAGTGCCGGGATTTAAAAAAACAAATTCAGCACCACTACCACCACGCGCTCTTAAACTACCAGTGCCACCAACACGTTTTGCTCCACCCTCATTGATAACAAAATTAGGGTCGTATGCGTTCTCGGTAGCATTTAACGCACCCTGATTAGTTGTATTTGCTGTCCCGCCCATTTTTGTCGAGATGGCAAAAGTTGCGCTACCAGCGGTAGAGTTTCCCGCGTAACCCCCTGCATGATTTGAAGTTGACCAACAAACAAAATTTGTTGTACCCATTCTTACTGGAAAATTATAAAATTCTCTGTTTTCGGCAGTAACACCAAACATGTCAGTTGAGAGAGTGCCTGCAGCACCGTCTTTCAATCCGTCAACAATAAAACCGTCTGATTGGAATGCGGGACTTACACTAACACCTTGTCTACCAGAGCAAAAGAATTTGGTTTCACTGAGTGCAACAGCAGCGTAGTTTGAAACATTACCACCACCACCATTGATCTCCCTTTCATTTGTTGCACTGGAAAAAGTACCATCGCCGTCATAAGCATAACTTGTAAATCTTATTCTACCCAAAACATCTTGATGACACACAATAACTGCATCAGACTCACTACTACCGGAAATAAATGATGGACCTTGAAGAGCAATATGATTAGTATAATATCCTGATAATGCTACATCAGTTTCAGAGACAGTGGCACGTTTTACACCAGCAGTTCCAAGTACAAATGACATATTATAGTCCTCCTAAAAAAGTGAGCAGAGTTGATTGTACTCTCTTTGTGTATATTGACCCTAGTGAGGCTTGCCGAGTTGTCACTAGATATTAAGTCTCAGATTTAATAAATGTTAAAGTTTATCGCATCTGCTCGTTTTTATTTATATACTTTCAATCTCGTAAAGTGAGTATGCAAACGTTGCACTCACAGTGATATAATCAACGTCAGTTGCAGCCTGAGTAAACTCCAGTGCGTCTAGTGAAGTTGGATAGAGGTCACGAAAGAATACGTTAACAACTGGATTGTTCTTGTTTGAGAGAACTGTCAATGATGCATCAGAGAACATTGCTTTTGCAGCAGTTGCTGGTTGCGTGTCACCGATATCCTGACTAGTTCCTCTGGTTGTAGTGGGTGTCGCAGATGTTGATGCGCGAAAGTTCTTGAACTGGTCTGTGCTTTTTGGAAAACCAATCGCGGTTATCCACTCATGCAGAGATAGATAGTTTTCTAAAAACTCATCACATATAAACGATATTGTGAGTGGGTCATAGGTTACTTTATCACCCATCATAGGAAGGTCTACGAGTCTTGTTGGCATAACTGTGTTACCCATACTGATAGATGGAATTGACGCAGATACAGTGAAAAACTCTACCTTTGGAAGTTGGTGAATGTTAAACTTAAACTGAGTTGGACTTAGGTAGTCTAACTTCTCAGGTTGTCTGTCTATTGTTCTTGTTGTTGCCATGTAAGTATTTATAAGAAAAAGGGGAGTACCCTTTCGAGTACTCCCCAAGTTTGATCACAAACTTTCTTCTTATTATTACATAAGGTTTGTGACTTTAACGCGACGATACCAAGCGTTGGTGTTCGCATCCAGTGAAGCATCGGTGTTAACCGTGTCACCAGCAGCAACCGCACCGGCAGCAGCGAATGGGTTCGCGGCCATACCATAACGGGTTTTGAAACCAATCTTGGGCTGGAAGGAGTTCTCACCAACCGCACGGACCATCTGTAGTGGCACGTATGGGCAGTAGAAGAAACCAGCGTCATAAGGAGATGTACCCTTATAACCACAGACGTAGTACTGAGAAGCAGCAACGTTAGCGGAATACGGATCAACGTAAACCTTGTAACGTCCGTTCATTGTACCAGCGAATGTGTTCGCAGTGTCATCAACGTTCAGTGTGTTGTTAAGAGCAGGCGTGTAGTCAAGGACACCAGCCATCTGAAGAGCAGACGCAACGTCAGCAGAGCAGATGATCATGTTACCCTTACCGCGACGAGTCTGCTGACCAATCGCATTGGCATCACGCTCGATCTGGAACATCAGACCCTTGAACTTTTCAACCGACCAACGTCCGTTGGAGTCAGTGTCGAGGTCAAAGATACCACCAGTTGTGGTGTTGGTCTGAGCACCCGCAACAGCAGTTACATACAGAGAACGAATAACCTCACGGTTGATTTCAGCAAGGATTTCTGTGGACAGAATGTTGCTGAGTTCCGTCTCGGCATCAAGACCATGAATTGCTTTAAGGTCTTGCGCGAGTTCCATCGTGTACTCGGCCTTGAGGGCACGGGACACGGCGGTAACCGTGGACTTTTCGATTGAGAACGCCATCTGCGCGAAAGCGTTTGTACCGCTATCACCGAGGGCTTCCGCCTGAGCGCGTGTCATACCTGTGGCACTTACATATGTACCAGCAGAAGGACTGTCGTTCAGTACGGCGGGGTTGGTTTCCGTAGCACCAACATCACCACCACCGATTGTACCGGCAGCGTTCTGGTTGGAGATATCGGGCATCGACTCATCCATAAGGGCTTCCGCACCATCCTGAGATGTGAACGAAGAGCGCATCGCAAAGATCAGACCCGTTGGACCTGTCATTGGCTGCACACCGCAAACGTCATAAGCGATAAGGTTAGGCATTGCGCGACGAACGAGCGAGATCAAAATCGGATCCCATGTGTCCATCTGTCCACCACCCATGCTGTTGACAGGAGCGGTTTCTGTGAGGAAACCAGCGTCTTCTTTCAACGCGGCTTCTTGGTTTTCGAGGATAAGAGTGGTAACGGCGCGCTTGTAGGAATCCTCAATCTTGGGAAGATCAGGATGCTCAAGAACCGGCTGCCACTTCTCTTGTAGATGTTCTGTCTGAAACATTTGTTTCTCCTTTATTTTATTACATCTAAATGGTTTATTACGAAGCGCGAGCCTTAGTCTTAGTGATGGCAGTCATGTATTGTGCCATTGAGTCACTAACGCTAATGTCCTGTGCTGCGCTGTCATGGTCATTATCAATAACTTGTTCTGTGGACTCCTCTTCACGAACCTTCGGGAAATAATTCTCTTTGATCGTGTCGAGTTTCGCACGGAACGATTCTTCATCACTGAAGTCTACGTCCTGTACAAGAGTCTGGAACTTTTCAACTTCTGTGTCGGTGAGGTCTTCAGAGACTTCAGCGACAACGTGTTCGCGAACAAGTGAACCGTTCTTGTCTTTAAGAGCGATATTCTGTTCAAGAACCTCATTTACCTTCTCTTCTAGTTCTGCAATCTTATCAGACTGAGCACCTAGTACGTCATACTTCTCGTCAGGAACGTCAATGTAATGATCCTCGAAAAGTTGCTTCAGACCAGAGATGAAGTCTTCTGCGATTTCACCTTTGAGTCCACGCTCGATTGCGAGTTCATTTTCCTTTGTCCATTCCTCAACAACGTAGTTAAGATAGGTATCAACTTTATCAGTCATGTCCTCTTTGGCTTCCTCAAGTTTGGCATCAAACTCATCAACGGTTACCTGATAGAGACGCGCAATTTCTTCGCGTGTCTTGGACTTGACTGCCGCTTCGAAGATTGTGGCTGCTTTATCTTTGAAGTCTTCGGAGAGGTCTTCACCTTCCACAAGAGCGTCAACATCTTCTTTGACATTGATGGTCTTGATTTTCTCTTCAATCTCAGCCTTCGCCGCTTCGAGTTTCTTCAACTCTGCCGCAGCTTCTTCATCGACATCTTCATGGGCTGCTTCTGGGTGCATCGCAGACATGATGTCACCATAAGCAGCTGTGAGGTCTTTTGCCTTCATTGTTTCCATTTTATCATATACAGCCTTCATCTTTTCCATTTTTGTACGGGGGGCAGCGGCTTCTTCAATTACCTCGTCATCACTTTCGTGATCTTCTTTAACCTTTTTAACCTTTTTCATGGGTTCGGCAGGTTTCTCGCCTTTCTGCTGGGCATCACCACTGATTTCATCAGCACCATCGGCTGCAACATCAGTAGGTGAGTCCTTTGCTTCGGGTTCGACTACAGGTTCACCACCATCTTCGACTTCTCCGCCTGGTGTGACCTTATCGACACTTTTCTTTCCTTCTGCTGGAGCGGCACCCTTCTTCTGAGGGTCGTTCATCGCACTTGCTTCTTCAAGTTCAGCGAGCACTTCCGCCTCCAACTCTTCAATTGTTTGTTCTAGTTCTGACATAGGATGCCTCCTTTTTGCAGTAATACAATTACTAATATTTATTTATAAAATTAAAGTCTTTTAAGAAACTTTGCAAAAGCAAGTGCTTTCCGCGATTCGTCAAGTCTTGCCTGTTTTGCATCAAATTCCTTGTTCATCTCAACCAATTCTGCTTCAAGTAGAGCACCGTTGTTCCAAACCCACTCTTTTCCCTCCATAATACCCTCTACGAAAGCATTAGGAGCGGATGGATCAGCAACGATATCAGCGGCCGTTGCGAGGTAGAAGTCGTCACGAACATAGTTTGCACCATTTTTTTGTTGTAGACTACCCATACCACGCGAGGAAACACCGAGTTTAGCACCCTCGTCCATGAGATTCTTTACGATTTCACCCATTGGTGTGGACATAATCTTTGCCTCACCAATAAAGTTCTTGCCATCTGGCACCAGACTTGTTATCATGTGTGATACCCTTTCGAGGTTCACGGTAGGTCCGTCTGGGTGACCCAATTCACCGAAAGCACGGCTTTCTTTGATGAAATTCTTGTTGTACTTCGCAACTTCCTTTGCAAGCACCTCTTGTGGATATACTCGACCATTGCGGTTCTTGATATCTGCCTGCATGAAGATACCTCTGATCTTGTAGTTCTTCTTGCCGTCTTCTTTTTCTTCGCAGATGTATTCTACTTCTTCTACGGCTTCTGAAAATAATTTGAGTGTTTCCATGATTCTATCCTATACAGTGTTTATATGCGTAACTTCTTCAACATGTACACCACCATCTGCACCATTTGTTTCGTTCTTGACAGACAGTGTAAAGTTATCTTCCGCCCTATTGTATTGTAGAACTGTCTTACCAGTTGAATCAACACCAGACTCAGCAATCAACCCATCACCAGCATCAGAGGAACTGGAGTCAGTTCCGTCTAACAATATGTTACCGGGCCCGCTCCGTGGTTTTTCTTCTGGATGTATAATCACAGAACTAGATGCTTTTATATAAGTTCCGTTTGTTGCAGTTACCGCTGTACCATCTAAAGTGAGTTTGACAAATACATCATTTCCAGCAAACTCATTTACCCGTACACCACTGTTAGGACTAAGAACTAATTCAGTTAGACTGTGTGCTGCGTCGTCACCTAATGTTGACGCGGTTATTGTGCCTAAATTTTGTACTCTTCTGAATGCCATTTTTCTATCCTTAAATGTTTAACATTTCTCGTTCAAAGTACCTCATTAGGTCTTTTTCAGACACTTTGTACTGCTTAGAAACGTCTTTTATTGTTTTTTCAAAACTATTTAGGAAATCTGAAGGTTTTGCGTCCATAACTTTGAAGATAGAGTCAACAGCATCCTTCATCTTCGGAGATAGTCTTTTATACTCCTTAGATTTACGGTGTTCACCCTTTTCCATGACTGTCTGTTCATAGATATCTTCAATCCGTTTCATTTACATCTGCTTCCTGATCAACATACTCAACAGGAGATTTGACAAAACTATTTGAGACTTCTCTACGTTGCATCTCTAGTTTGTCTCCAACTCGCGCAGCCATATTATCTTGAAAGATACGCTCTGCCTCAACGTTATTTCCTGATGTGATTGCATCAACTAATTCCTTCGTATTACTCATCAATTCTCTCCATTCTTTTCTGGTTCTTCATAATCAGGCATCTGGTCTGGTGAAATAACACCACCACCAGCATCCTGTGGATATCTTGTAATACCGTCACCACCGTCTGGCATATCAACACCACCTTCAAGGGGATCAGTATCAAGTTCTTTTCTAATTTGGTCACGCATCTCTGAGATTTCTGCGTCATTCATATTAAGAACGTTCTTCAACACATATTCCTTTGAGAAGAATGTTCCAATGTAAGATTGAATGCTGTCCAATGCATCAATGCGATCTCGTAGAAGTTCTGCCTCTTTGAGTTCTGCAAAATGACCGTCCTCTAGGAAGTCATACTGAATATGCTCTTGCATCATCGGCCAGTCCTCAGCAGATATAACTCCCTTCAGTAGAAGGTTTGTTTTTAAGAGGTCTGTAAAGACAGGCGTAAACTTTTTACGGATACGTTGTACGAACTTTGTGAATTTAAGTTCGTCTCTAGTGATTTCAGTTGTTCTGCCGAGAGAGAAACCTTGCTCTGCTTCAAGTCTTGAAATCGGCACGTTAAGTGAACGGTATAGTTTCCGTTGGAAATATATGATATCATCAATCTCTCCAAGATTAGAACCGCCGGGAAGTGTTGTAATCTCTGTTCCTCTACCACCTTCTCGACGTGGCAACCAGAAATCTTCCAGCATACTCATGTGATTACGGTCATCTCGTATCTCACCTGTCGATGCATCATATACCAACTTGTTACGATAACGATTCATCACATCCTTGAGATACTGCTCTGCCTTTATCTTAGGTAAGTTACCAACATCGATGTAAAAAATCCTACGCTCGGGTGCGCGAGAAATGCGATAGATGACTAGTGCATCTTCAATCATACGCAACTGATTGACAGGTTTGATTGCCTTGTGTAGATATGAAAGCACTCGACCAGATGATGAATCTATTATTCCAGAAGGGACATAGCAGATTGCGTCCTTTGCAATACGAATGCCCTGAGAGGTGGCTTGACCTGTTCCGCTCAATCCAGTAAACCCTTTATCATTGTAAATAAAATACTCATTAACCGCTTCAATCATATCAACATTTGTTTTAGGGTCTTTATTTTTCTTTGTTTCACGAACTTTTTTGATTTTTGTTGGATCAATATGACGAATCTGTGTGATACCTCGTTTTGGATCACTTGTATCAATAACTTTGTGATAGTAGATGCGACCATCTACATACCACCGTCTAAAAATATCGTGTCCCTTTATACCAAAATCTAACAATCGCAGAACTTCATTAAACTCTGCACGAATTCTTTTCTTAATTTTTTCTGAATAGGGTAGACCCTCTAGTACAATCTGCACCGCTATGTCATTCGTATTTGCAACGATTGACTCATTTACAATATCTTCAACCGCAGCATCACATTCTGCTTGCATTGAAATATCGCGATACCTTCTAATAAGGTCTATGTCTGAACGTTCACGTCCATCTGTACTCAGTACAGATGATAAAAAACCACCACCGGCAACATCAATTGCGCCGTCATCAGGAGTAGGGGTGGTGAATGTCTTTTCACCCCCCTCTACTTCTTTAGTGGCTCTTTGAATTTGGAACCCAAAAAGTTGTGCCATAATATCTCCTACTTTATACTATTTAGTAGGTTCTTAGAAGTTCACGCCGGAAGCTTCAAAGTGTTGATATCTCCATGTTACTTCAAATTCTTCAATCGCATCTGCTGTGTCAGATGTTAGTTCGATTGCAGAAATCGTTGTTGGCCACGCACTTCTAAAGATATATGACTTTAGAACTGTATCGTCACGATCAAGTTGTTCCACTGTCAGGTCAGTCTGATAATCAGCAGGCGCGACCACGCCAGTGTTGTCTGCAAGATCGTTGATACCATTACTCCAACGTTCCATAGCATTTCGGATCATGAAGTCCGTATCATTCATAAACGTGGTTGTCCATGTTTCATCGAACGTGCGATCACCAGCGATATAAATCTGCCTACCTCTAAACGGAACCGCAATTTCACCTAGAGTTTGTGCGGGAAGGTTGGAAGCACGAACTAGAAATGAAGTTCTACGAACATCAAGACCAATCGCAATACCAGGCGGTGGAGTGACTGTCACCCTAAACTGGTTAGCGCGAGCGCCACCACCAATCAGGTTAGCTTTAAATTCGTCTATAAGTGCCATGATTAACCTCCTACCTCGCTAAACGATACGCCTGTGCGAACCGCAATAAAGTTAAGTGTAATGAAGTTGATCGAGCGAGCAGGTTTGATGAAGATGTCACCAATAAACTCGTTACGGTCAATCACCTCACCAGTGTTGTTTGTTGCGTCACAAACAACACTAAAGTCCGTAATACCTCTACGTCCTTGTACATCACGAAGGAAAGGTTCTACTAGGTTGCGGAACTGTGCGCGAGTGAACTCATCGTTGAATTCGAAGAGTTGGAACTTGGCAGCAGTTGCGATTGCCTTCTCAAGAACCAAGAACAACCGGCGCACGTTGATGCGGTCAAATGCACTTGGTTTGGTAAGTGCAGTCTTGTCACCGAACAGAACCACACCTTGGCCTGGGAAGTCAACCACAGGGTTAACTCTTGCACGATACAGACGATCTCTCTCTGCCTTCGTTGGGTTGAAGGAGAGTTTAATCGCACCGCGAACATTACCGCGATTGTATCCAGCTGGAGAGAACCAAGGGTCTGCAACACCATCTGTGTACGCACAAAGACCAGCCGTGTCACCATTCATCGGAACGAAACGGAACACATCGTTGTACTTGTCATACATGTATTTGTATCCACTATCGAATACCATGTAAGATGACGATGGGCAAAGGTCAAATCCTTCAATCACGTTACTTGCCTGTGTGATGTTAGATGTAACATTGACTGTCGCAGACCGATATGGTGATACGAAACCAACACAGTCTTTTCTCAACTCAACTAGGTCTGTAATCATTGTTACATGAGTGTCCATCGCAGAAGCACTATCTGCAACAGCAGAACTTGGTCCACCCAGAACTAGGTTGATGTCAAGTGATTCTGTGTCTGCAAACTTGTCGTATGCAAGAGCAAGTTCACCAGCGGTTACTGCGTAGTCGTCTGTGCCACTCGCAAGAGTAACCACAACAGGTGCGTTGACAGCAGTGTATGCTGAAGTTGTATCCGTACCCCAGTTAGAACCAGCGCTTGTATGGTCCATCCAGTAGATGTACTCAGACCGACGATAAATCACATCAGGATAGTAGTTTGAACCACCCTGTGCGGTCTTTGCGACAGGGTTCTTGGACATATTTGCAAATGTTTCAAGAATACCGTTTGTACGATTACCAGCAGTATCTACATCAAAACCAGTGAGGTCACCAGTTGTATCATAGACACAAACATGGAGTTCATCACCAGAACCACGGCCATTGTCAGTCGCCCAATCTGATGTGCCTGGGGCAGCATCAAAGAGGTCATAGAAACGCCAACGTCTGCGAATGAAACTGTTGTCTGGAATGATTGCCTGAAGACCAGCACCGTTAGGATCGTCTTTTAGACGAACTGTGAGGTCATTTGAAGAAATACCAGTAATTTCATACTCATTTCCGTCATCATTAGCGTTGAATGCAAATGCTGTGGCATCTGAAGACGCATCAGCACTTGAGAAAGATATGATGTCACCAACACTAAACGCAGTGCCATCATCAACTCTAACCGTTGTAGCACCTTTAGCATCTTCACCAACTGTTTGGTTAGAGGAACCGATGTTCTGTTCGTATGCGGTAGCATTACCGCAAATGGAAACACCAATACCGTTTCCGTGAGTACCGGCAGTTCTTGCAGCCCACTCACCAACAGATGCCTGACCTGTCGCGAAAGAATTAAGATAATGGTCTGTATCCCGTATTAGGATGGCAGTACCAGATGCAACAGCGTTTACGATACCTGATTCTACACGAACCACTCGCAATGCATCGCCATATTGTAGAAAGTTTGCCGCCGTGAAGAAAAATTCGAAATTATCTCCTTGCGGTTTACCAAAGACTTGTACCAATTCCTGTTCAGATGAGATTGCTGTTACAGTAGAAACTGGACCCTTTTCGAAAGGACCGGCAATCGCACCAATAGAAGTTGATACAGCGGGAACGACGTTTGTAAGATCAATTTCTCTTACATGAACGCCAGGTGAAACTAGAAATCCCATTGTTTTACTCCTTAGTTAAAGAGTTGTTATTCTCTAAAGATATTTATAAAAAAGAAGTTTTAAAAACCCCCGATTTATAAGTGTTATATCATATAAATAACTTTATGAATGAACATTATGAGAAATACAAAGATACCATCAAAAAGGTATCTAGGAGAAACTACCAGAAGCGTAAGATACTTCTAGAAGAGTTTCTAGTTGATAAATCTTGTAGACACTGTGGTGAGTCTGAACATGTGTGTCTCAAGTTCTATCCTCATGATGCAGAGATACGCAAGGTATCCAAGAGAGTTGGGACAAGTGATGAGAGCCGAAAGGAAGTCTTTCATCTCATAGACCAATCAGTTATCCTCTGTTATAACTGTTATATCAAGAAACATCACGATTTAATCGAATTTATTTGACCTATATATAATTATAGTGATTTGAGTCATAAAGGAGTATCATTATGAAATCATTAATTTATGGGGTATTTACCCTACTACTATGCATGTCTTCAGTTCATGCATCAACACCCGCAAAATTTATTATAGACACTGGACCCCTTGGAGTCCACAGTTGGTTTCTAAAAGGCATCAAAGACGGTGCATTTTCTAAACGTGGATTAGATATTGAATTCGTGGGAAAGGGCCCAGGCAGTTATAAATCTGGTCTGGCGCTCGCAACTGGAAGAGCAGATATTGGATACCATGACTATAGTGGCGTAGTTCTTGCTAATAGTAAATCAAGTGACCCTAAAGTTTTAGCAATCTTTGTCGTTGATGACAAATTACAAAACTCAGTGGTTACATTTAAATCATCGGGTATTAAGATATTCGATGATTTAAATGGACGGAAACTTGGTAGTCATCCCACTAGTTTTACAAACAAGGCCCTTTCTATTATAACATCTGCCAGATGGGTAGATGTTCCTGTACACATGCCTGCCCGTGTCCCCGCACTAATTTCTGGACATGTCGATGCGATTGGTGCGTTTCCGACATCTGTACTTTTCCAGATTGAAAAGGCAGGGGTTAGTGTTGACGAATTAAACATCCTTAAACTTAGTGATCACTTTCCAATGGCAGTCAGCCGAGTAATCACTGTAAATGCAGATTGGGCATCAGAAAACCCACAAGCGGTAAAAGTTCTCCGTGAAGTGTCACGCGAACTATTAAATGATTTTATTAAAAATCCTGCTGCGAGCGTATCTGCATTGGAAGGTCCGATTGTATCCACAGATAAAAAAGTAAATATTGAAATCAGAAGGGCGCAGTACGGTATTGACGAACTTGTTATAACACCATTTGTACAGAAGAATGGAATTAGTAATCCTAGTGCGGTTGGTCCTCGTTTAAGTGAATACACAAATCTACTAGTAGAAAAATTAAACTTACCAAATCGTCATCCAGACAACAAGTATTTTGATCTAGATTAATGAAACATAAATTTATAACCATTCTTACGGTTGTAATTATATGGGAACTGTTGATAAAAGGTGGTTATATTCCTGGCTTATGGGATATAACCACCACCTTCTTTCAGTTATCTATTGATCCCAATTTTCTTTATAACCTATGGATTAGTTTGTTGAGACTTGTTATAGGTTGGTCAATTGGAATGTTGGTTGGAACAACCATCGGCATCTTCATGGGTAGTAATATCCATGTGAATAAACTTACAATGCCGTTGGTGAGTTGTTTGTTTCCTATTCCAAAAATTGCACTATTACCTCTGTTCATAGTCCTTCTAGGAATAGGAGAGTTGAGCAAGATAACAACTATCTTTATTGGTTCTTTCTTTCCCAGTATATTGAACGCATACAATTCTGTCATAAGAACACCCACAATCTATGTGGAAGCATCTCGTTCTTGTGGTGCGGGTTATTGGCCCACCTTACGGAAAATAGTTTTACCATATAGTATGCCCACGATAATCTCAGGATTTAGAACAAGCGGTAGTTTGTCATTGGTGCTGTTAGTCGCGGCAGAAATGTTAGGTGCAAAACATGGTTTGGGAAACTGGATATTCATGACCGGCGGAGAAATGGATTTTGCAGAAATGTTTGCTGGAATAATCTGGCTCAGTCTAATTGGTTTAGGAATTGGTTGGGGCACAGAGTTTTTGAAACGAAAGTTTTGTCGTTGGAGTACATATGGTGAAGGTGTTTGATTACCAATCACTACTGTGATCTCTGACTATTGGTGACCAGCGGGTTCCATACTCATCAACCATCTCACCAATATTCTCGTCCTCTAGTCCAGTAACCACAAAACCAAAGGGAGCCATATCTTGTTCTAATGAGTCCTGTTGTTCACGCATCATAGTTGCACGGATATCACTGTCTGTAAGTTCTTTGAAGTACTGTTGATCTGTCATCCATGCAAAAATGAATAGACACGCAACCAAGTCATCATTACACCCCTCATCTGCTTCAAAGGAACTTCCCTTAACAATGAAGGTTGATAACTCGTTAATGGCATCATAGTCCTCCACGATCAATTTGTTATCTTCTACCATCTGTTTGAGGTTTGAACACCCAATCTTCTTAACCGCTTTCGTTGTTCTCACACCCAACTGTGCGCGGCCGCCAGAGAACCCACCACCAAGAACCTGTCCTGCTCGTCCACGCATAGATGCCATAACAAGGTTGTCATACTCTAGGTCAAACTGCATTGCGTTCGCGACCTGTTCACCAATATCGTTCACCTCAATCAATACAAATGCCTGATTGTATGCCCTTGCAACATCGTATATCTTTGAGGGAAAGATAAGAGGTTTCAGTTCGTTGTCTCTAAACTTTGCAACCAATTTGTACGGCATTTCTGTCACATCAAACACGCAGAACGCAGAGTAGTCGTTTGCAGTACCTCTAGAAACGTCTGCGGTGAGGACATAGGTGTGTCCTTCCTGTGGAGGTATGTGAACATCCAACCCCGCATTAGATTGTTTGGGTTCTCTGTATGTCATCGTGCGAAGTTTTGAAGGTGTAATAAGAGTATCGATAGAACCAAGGAACTCACACTCAAACTCTGTATTGAACTGCGACTCTGAGGTGTTCTTAATTGTCTCTGCTTTCCATGCCTCGTCTCTACCCGGCACCTCCGACCAATGAACCTCTATAGGAACATAGGAGTTGCGTCCCTCTTCTGCATCCACCCACAACTTGTAGAACATATTCATACCGTGTGGTGTAGAAACAATCATCACCTTCGTTGATTTACCTGATGAAATTGTGGGGTACACAGAGGAAAAGAACTGCTCAGCAACGTTGGCCGGGACATAAGCAAATTCATCAAGAAATATGATGTTATAAGACCCACCACGCACAGCACTAGCACTAGTAGATGAAGCGAGTATCTTTGAACCATTTTCCAACTCCAAGGAACCTTTGTTCCAACTCATCACCCCCTGTTGTAACCACTTAGGTAAGTGTTCGTATGCCAACTGCAAACGACCAAGAAGGTCACGGGCAGTTGCTGCCTTGTTCGCAAGGATTGCCACATTCACCGTGGGGTTGAACAAGACATAGTGCAAAAGGTATGAGATAATAGTTGTGGACTTACCAGACTGTCTAGGAAGTTTGCAGATGGTAAAACGATTATTATGAAATGTTCCTACCATCTCCTTCTGGAAATCATACATCTTGAACGGTACAAGTCCTTCATCAAGAGAAACGATACGAACATACGTCTGAATAAAATACAGAGGGTCTTCCATGCACCTCTGATATTCTTGGAGTTCTTCTTTCGTCCACTCTTGTTGAACATTTGCCCGTTTGAGATTTGGGTTTCCTAGATAGACCTGTTCAGTCATTCCCTATTCTTCCAAAAATGCGTTCCATAGTAATGGTCTTTTGTATACGGTGTTTTTTTATTGTATCCTTGATTTACCTTGTAAATCTTTTGACCATCATCATCGTATTCCCAAACCCTCTCATCAGGATTGTGGCTCTGAACTGGTCCTTCTTTTGTATCATTCTTTTCCATGTTTCTATTTATATCTAACAAATGTGCCGTCCTCATATACGATACTATTGAGAGCATATTCATTACGAGACGCCCCTAGATATTGGATTTGCGTTTGCTCAAGGACAACTGAGGGAAAAGAACTTTCCTTCTGTTTTGTATACAAGTAATCTTCATTCTTATCATAATCATATATGTATTTTTTCATTGGCCATTTGTATGTTCTATAGTCACCGTTATGCCCTGCGTATGGATTAGATAAAGCCCACTTATCAAAGTAATCTGTATAGAAAAATGGATATTCTAAGTGATACACGGATGGGTCTTTTAAAAATCTTGGTGAAAAATATACTGACAATAAATCATCTATACTCCTTGCTAACCACCAAAGAAACTCCCAACACGTTTCTGGTTTGTACGGAGACATATCAATATATTTTTCTGCCGTCTTTAACATATCAGGGTCTTTCATAAGGTAAATCCAGTTTTCATCTTTAATTTTGAAGAATTCTTCCATAGACATTTTTGACGATATTGCAAGAAACAGTTCATCCCCACCGCCACCATTCACATTGATTGTTTGTCCGTTCCATAACTCATCATTGTTATGAACATAGTTATCGTGAGAATGCCACTGCAACTTTACTTTCTTATCTACCAATAAATCGTAAAAACGTGGATTTTCTTTCACACTGTTTTTCGATAGATAAACGATAAGGTCCGTATCCAACCTCATAGTTTTTAGAAAACTCACCAATGCACATGTACTGTCTATGCCACCAGACCACCACAATCGTATTGGTTTCCCAATATCCCACAACTCTATAGCCCTACGATTAGTCAGTTCTTCGAGGGTTGATGTAAAACTTATTGGGATATCGATAAGAGGATTCTCTACCAAGTCCAATTGATTATCAAAACCAATTCTAAAACGAGGGGAGTGTAAACCGAAAGTATTTGCTAATCTGTACTCATCTCTTTCAAATATCTCTGGAAATGAAAGAAGATAATAATATATAATCTTACTCACTTTTCCCCTTTAACATCTTCTGTAGTTCAGCAGTGCTTCCTACAAACAGTGCGTTGGTAACGTTCTTAGGTCCGTGATCTGGAACCTCTTTAAGTTTTTTCATTTTCTCTTGAAGCTCACCAAGTTTCTCAGTAACATCAGCAACCTGTTTGATGAGGTTTCCGGCGACCTCATACGCTCGTGGATGTTCCGATTCTTTGGCGAGTTCCAGTATTCCTTCCACTGCATCCGTTCCTCTTTCGACCAGATTGTAGAAGTTTCGTCTTTGGTATTCATAGTCATTATCAATATCCTCTCCATTACTAGGCATAACAATTTCTTTTTTCTCTACGACAACCTCTTGGGGAACAACCTTGTCAATGACCCCAAGTGCTTTCTCTATTTCAATTTCTTTAGGCACAGCGAATGTCTACTCTAATTCATGTGATTGACTAGAAGAGTTAAAAACTTTGGCAGTTCCATCCTCTTCAACAATTCTACAGGATACGTTGTTGATTGCCATGTAAGTNTTGTAAGTATTATAAAATGATTTTATACTGTCATCATTCTTATTTACCATAACATCCACATAGTCTGATTTTGATGACCATACCTGAGTTACAGTTGCAGTGTTTCCATCTTCATTTAGAGCAGTAGAAATTAATTTATTTTCACTTCTTACATTGTCTAGATGCCCGGAATATCCTTCTTTTTCCCATGGCCAAAAGGTTGCGTCATTTTGTTTCGTGTAAGTTTTTGTTACTGTGTAGGTCATTTTGCAGTCTCCCTTTGTATTTATAAATCAAGTAAGGTAACTTTCCATCTTCGTCTCGACCCCTATACATATAATCTTCTGGGTCTGCTTCATGTCTCCAAGGACCGTAACTTCCTTTTTCTGCACAATACAAATCAAAGTCACGTCCTGTCTTTCCCTCATCAATAAATTTTTTATATGTTCTCCAATACGCAACCTCACGCCCATCACGGGATTCTGAATACCTAGTAGACAAATCTTGTAATTCTTTTGGCAACAGTTCGTATTGTTCAAATCGACCCATCATATGTTTTGCGACTTCATCATAGTTGAAATCATCTCCAGTGGCCACTGGAACCAACTCTCTCACACCGCCCAAATATATGTCAACACCAATATTTTCAATACCAGATTCCCGACGACTCACTTCGTAACCCTGAGTTGATGTATTTTCTAAACATATTCCTATGGATACCCCGTCAGCGTCTGTTTCGAAACACCAGTTTATATATCCAGCATAACGTGGTCTAAGAGAACCAATATCATACTCTCCTTTTTTAAATCCTGCTCGAACTGGAATACGCTCCTCTACATATTCTTTGGGAAACTCACCCAATTCTAAATCAAAATCACGATACTCTTTTTTAAGAAAGTGTGATACACTTTGAACTCTTTCAAGTTCTTTTGAATTATAGTCATCGTTTTCGAAACGGTCAACTCCGTATCGAACTACAATGTCATCATCAGTCTCAGTCAACCAACGATAAAGAGAATATGTAGAGTTTATGCCACCTGAGAATGGTATGAGTATTTTCATACTACTCTCTCCAGCGCGACCCTTCAATATCAAAAATAAGATTTGTTTTACTTGTATCGCCGTGATTATAAGATGAATGAACGTGAGGAAGTTTATTAGCAAACCACCATAGATCGCCTGTTTTAAAATGCTCAGTTTCTTCATCAACCGTGAACGTATACTCGCCGGAAACTACAAGAGAAAATCTGTCTTTGTTTTCGAACATAGGCCAACCAGCATCATCGGGTGAAAGTCTCGCGCCATCAGCGTGTTTTCCCACTCCATTTTTTGGTTGTGTGTGATAATAAATTACTCTCGCAAATTTACCCCCATATGTCTTTGTAAACCAATGAAGAAATTTGTGTGTTTGCGGGTAATAAAAATAATTTTCAGTTGGCCAAAAATCAGGAAGAAGCATATCTTTCATATCTTCTGGTAAATCACCAAGATATTTTTTAAATGGTTTATACGGAAAAGGAACTTTCTCGTATTCTATAAGAATCTGCCCATCTGTATTTTTCCACGTTACGGGGTTATGACGCGCTAAAGATTTTTCCCATAGACCCTCATCAACTTCATCACATATCGGCGCAACATTAATATTGCTTAACAATTTCTTCATTAACATAATCAATCCTATTTTACTTATAAATTAGATATGGAAGAGTAGCTAGTTTACCATCTCTACTTTTTATCGCACCACGATAACCATAAGTTTTTGGGTCTGCTTCATGTCTCCAAGGACCATAACTTCCTTCCTTAGCACAATACAAATCAAAGTCTCTTCCTGTTTTGCCCTCACTGATAAATTTTTCATATGTTCTTTGGTAAGCACAGTTACGACACTGGTTGTCTTCACATGTATTTAAATCACATTTGAGAACTAAACTTTGCAACTCTTCTGGTATTGACTCGTATTGCTCGAACCTACCTATCATTTTTGAAGTTATATCCTCCCACTCAAAATCATCGCCCTGTGGAACTGGTGTTAGATCACGAATTCCAGCCAAGTAAATATCTACGTCTACACTCTCAGGATACACTCTATAAAGATCATACCCATCAGTTGCTGTATTTTCTAACGACCACCCAAGTGTTATAGCATCAACACAAGTTTCTTTAATCCATGTTGGAAAACTTTCAAATCTAGGTTTAAGACAACCATAGTCATATGAATTAGAGAAGCCGGGTCTAATTGGTATACGTTCTTCGACGTAATCAATGGACCAGTTTATCATTTGAAAATCAAAATCTCTAACCTCTGATTTTAAAAAAATAATAATTTCTTGTAATTTTTTAAATTCTCTAGAATTATACTCTTCACTCTCAAATTGTTCATATGAATATCGAACAATAACATCAGCGTCAGTCTCAGTCAACCAACGATAAAGTGAATATGTAGAATTTATTCCACCAGAAAACGGTATTAATATTTTCATAATATTTACTTATTCATCACTCCCCGTTTCTGAGTTGAATTCTTTTGCGTCTTGGAAGAAAGAGGTTGTCTCACTGAAACCAAAATCATCATCAGCATCAGCACTTGTTGGGTTTGGTGTAACACTATATCTCTGTTCTCTCTTCGGTGACTGATCAGGCATATCTGTATACTGGTCAACCTGTACCGTCTTAATAACCTTACTGGATGTAACAGGACCATACAGATAGAATTTTGCAGTAAAAGAAAGTGTATAGATGATAGCCCTACGACTTGCAAAGTCACCCTGATAGTCATCCTCATACGCAATGCTGTTTAGAATAACAGGGACATCTCTCTTGATACCCATGTCTGTGTTGTCATTGATTGTGACTGTGTAATCAGGCTGGAAGTATGGTAGAATTTGTTCAACAATCTGCAATGCATCGTCTGACTGTTTTGATAGAATATACAATTCAAAGTCGATGTTATAGGGCACAGGCATATACTGGGTGTCTAACTGATTTGCTTTTGCACCCTTGACTTTTTTAAACTTCTGCACACGTTGTAGTTTTCTTGTTGGGTCATAAGATATTCCAGCAATCTCAAACCCGATACGAGGGAGTGTCACCGCCGTAGACTTTGATAGGTCTGGATCGTCATTCAATCGAACAAGATACTTCTGTCGCGGCCCATACGCAAGAGGCACTTTCATCGACTGTTGAATTGTTCCACTGTTGTCTTTACGAACAAGGTGAATGTCGTTGAATAACGTTCCAAATGCAACGACCACCTTTCTAGTTGTTTCGTGATAAAATTGTTGTCCTAACATTACGATGGTTCTCCCGCGTCACCGAATGGATTTGATTCGCTGAAGTCTAGGATGTCATCATCCAGTTCATCGAATAGTTCATTCTGATTGACCTTATCTGTTGATTGGTCACCCACTATATATTCCTCATTGATGAGGTATGATGGATCACCTGTGTCTGCTGCATTCTCAAGAAGAATGGACTCACCACCCGGCGTTTCATCCTCACCAATAAGATTGTCACCAGCATCCGTTCCGTCACTGTCTGTTCTATCAAGCAGAAGTAATCCACTACCCTCGCTGGTTGCGTGGTCAATCCTAATCTCTTGATTAACTGTAGCAGATGCAGTCTGTTCAAGTGTAAACTGATATGTGTATGTATCTAGTGACTCTGCGGTTTCTATTGCATCAATCGCAGCAATGTCTGTGTCAAGAACCTCTGATCCATATTCGAACAGACGACAACTCATTTTGTAAACTGGATTGTTGTCTAACTGATGGAAAGGTTGATCGTGATCAACAAAGTTAATCTCAAACAGTTTACCAAGGATAGGGTGGTAGATTGCATCCCCCTCTTGCGGTCTGTCTTCATCTGTAGAGTCTGCTTCCGAGATTAAATAACCACCTTCGAATGAAGAGGGAATGTCTACCTCATCACTGTCTAGTGTTCCACTCTCTAAAAGAATAGAACCAGACAACGTGTCCGTCCCACTCTCAATCGTAAACTGTTTTGTGATATCTCTAAATCTGTTCTTACTAACAACGAAGGTAACTTCACTAAGGTTTTGTAAACCAAACTGAGTCATCAACTCTCGTTCACCAGCATATCCACCACTAGTATTCTCGACATACATCTCAATCTTTGCCTGAGTGTTGAACTTGGACAGAGAGTCTTCTCCAAAAAAATTATCCTCGGCAACAAGTGTGCGGTCAAGATAATGCACATCATGACCGTAAATCTGAATTGCCTCTGCAATCAAATCTGCATACAGATTTTTCTCTGTTGTGATTGCTGCTTGGTTACTTGTATGAAATGCGCTATTGACTGCCATGTTTATCCAACCATGTAATTAACAGGAAGTTCAAATGCGAGTTGAATCTGTTCTTCTAGTTTAGTTAACTCTTCTTGAGCCTGCGAATATATTTCTGCACCGTTCATGGTAACACCACCTAACATCTCAACACCATTGAACTTAGATAAGTTCGCACCCCACTGTCTCTTAATGAGTGCGGTGGCATATCTCTTGAGATACATGTCGTTGAATACGTCCGTGTAAGTTGTTGGGTCTAACTTTCTATAACACTCAATAATAATATAATCTTCCCCAGCCGTAAAGTCGTTCTCCCAATCTGCATCAATATAAAGTCTTTCTTGATGTTGACTAAATCTAATAGGAGTTTCACCCACAAGGATATGTTCCAGAAGGTCTAGGTTGTCCATAGACATCTGATACTGAATAACTGATGTGGATGACAGGTCAAACAAATCGTTCAGTCGTAACTGATACCGAACGTCAAACATATTAGACCCACCACCTGTATCTGTAAAAGGGAACACCTGTACGACAGCTAACACAGAATTTGGAACAGGTATCCAGTTCTTTCCTTCTAACCAATCAGCAGTTGTTGATCCATCTCCAACGTCTGTTACGGAAGTTGTTATGTCAGACCTTGCACGGGTAACATCTGCTTCGGTAATCAGATGTTTGAGATACATTCTCTCTACACCATCGTAGTGGTACTCTGCAAAATATTGAAGTGCTTCATCTATGCGGTCATCAACTTGGTCATCTGACACGTTGATGTCGATAACCCCAAATCCAAGTGCCCTGAGACAATAATTTTTAAATGTTGATCTTGAGGTGGGTGTGGCCATAAAAACTCCCCTTTATCTATATTTATAACATTATTTATTGTGAGGTTTCGTTGGCAATGGTTGATAAGCTGGACTCCATACTGGAAATATTTGGTCAGTATAAGCATTATGTCTGGTTTCCGTAACACTATCTTTTGTGTAATATTTTCCGTATTTCCCCTCTTTCATAATCAGATCATCAAGTTCCTCTGCACTAAACCCCTCATTTTTCTTTTTACTATACCAATCCCAACATTTACATTTAGAACACTCTCCACAAGGACACATAGAAACTAATTTTTGTAATTCTTGTGGTATTGTTTCCCACGTTTGCCATCGACCCATAGGTTTAGTTTTACGATTCATCAGTGGCCAGTCGATAGGAATATCTGTATAATCTCTAAGGATGGAATGATCTACTCTAGAGTATCGATTATCTTTTGCATAAAAATTGTCAATAGGTTCTCTCGTTTGGAAATACCAAGTAGCATGACTCCAATTATATGTATTTATACCAAGACATATCAAATCAACCTTGTGCGTCTCTGACAACAATGCAACGTTGTAATTTTTTGATCTTATAGTTTCTAACTTAGTATCATCGGCACGGTCTTCAAACTCTGAAAGACCAAAATCAAAATCACGAACGTTTTCTTTCAACCAGTTACACACAATCGGATACTGTTTCAAATCCTGATCAGATGCGTCAAGGTGGAGTATTCTTGATACAATATCATCCGTGGTTTCAGTGAGAAGTTTGTACAACATAGCGACACTATCTGAGGAAGAGCTAGTTGCTGCAAAAATTCTCATAGTCTCTCCACTCATGTGGCTTGTTTAGTCTATTAGTAAAGTGAACATACTTTATATCAGGATGAAACTCCCCACCCATGTATATGTAGTCGTTCCCTGTAAGAGATTCATACTTCTGTGTCATGTTATAGTTCCATCGGTTGACACTGCCAGAAACTATTTCATCACTAACAACCCATCTTGTAAACCATTCGTTTGGTAGAACCACAAGGTCCAACTGTTCTCTGATGCTATCCTCTACGAAATACTGTTCTCCGTTCACTGGTCCTGTTGTCGTTCCGTTTTCAATGTAGAACTTCTGCCAGTGATGAATGTCACTCATGAACTTGTCGTAGATATATCGACAGTCCTTCGGATAGTATTTGAAAAACCCTCCATTGATGCGATACTCATTGACATCGTTTCTCCACCATCCCGGCATCGCAACAAACTGTCCTCGTTCAATCGGGTAGTCAAAGATTTTCTCGTAGTCGTTGATGAGAAGAACATCAATGTCCATTACACAGATAGGTTCGTCTGTCTCCATCTGCATACCCCACATCTTATTCCACTGTAAAGTCACCCTGTCATCATATGGCTCTCGTATCCAGATGATATTGTACTTCGATAACTTTCTCTCTAGATATTTTTCGTACTCTGGTCCATACTTGTCACCGATACGAACTGCTATGATATCCATTTTCTCACCATCTGTTTCGTGGGTTTAGTTCCTTGAAACCAACACATATTGGATGACTCAATCAAAGTCTTATGTAATTTGTTATAAGAAATAACCAGTTTATCTAAGGTGTTATAAGCATGAGACATATGATAACCAAAAATGTTACTCGTATCAAAGAAAACATTTTTTCCCTTGACTTTTTCTGAGAGTTTGTTATAGTCTGGATTTATAACATCCATCAACCAATACTCCACCTCTTGTTCATCACGCATCTTCTCTTGTAGTTGTCTAAGTTTTTCGTGACTACCCATAGAAACTATTCTATCAGCCGCACCAGAGTTTTTAGAGTTGTCGGCCATGTTTATGTTTCTACTGCGTTGTATCTCCGTATAAGAGTGCAATTCGTCTAAAGACATACCCATGTCCACAATAGTTTTCTTTGTGTCAATATTTTTTTGAGTGTAGTCATAGAATATGACCTCTCCACTAAACTTCAACTCTTCAACGAGAAGTTCTGTGTTATATCCAGCAGTAGGCGAAAAGATAATGTCAAATTTTTCTTTTGGTACTTTCTGGAAACTTTCTGTGTTGAATAGATAAAATGCGGGTTCCATGCGTGTCATGAAACGACTGAAGTAATAATCACCACGGTCTACATTTTTTAAGTTTGTCCAAGATTCAGTTTGATGATCCCTATAGTACGAAAAGGATTTTCTTGTTCTCTCCTCTCTAGTAAAATTCGTGATAGTAGGCAACCCTACCACCTCTATCCATGATGGTGTATAGTCGTCATGGAAATTATCAGAGGATCGTTTAACAACATCATATCTATCAGACATGTTAGGAGTTCCAATATCCCTCCAAGTTATCAAATTCAAGTTCATATGTTGATGATGAAAATATGCCCTATGGTTTGGTCTTGCCATTATGTGAGCTTTGCAAAACTGACCACTCTCCACAAAATCATAGAAGTCTGTAATCGCAGTTACCTGATTTGGTTTGACATTGAAACTATCTCTCCACTTTCCTTTCGTTGATGTCTCTGATGTGACCATATCAAAAACCATACCCACAGAAACAATCATCGCATGTGTGTGGTTACAGTTTTTTAAAAAATCATCAACCTCACTTCTATAACAAAATTGAACATCATTGCCAGTTGATGAACCTGTCCACCCACCAGAGACATTCATTGTTGTCGTTTGTGTTTGTTTCTCTATTCCAAAATCCCATTTTAGTTTATCGGGATAAACCACCAAAAACNAAAAATTAGGTTCTTTTATTTTTATGTCAGATGTTTCTGACATCCACAAACTTACAAATTCATCAAAATTATTCATAAATCTCTTTCAAGACATCTTTACCAAACTGCTTTACGATAGACTTTTTCATCAACTCTTCACGCTCTTTATTGAAACCACCGTGCATGATAAAGTGATATCTGTTCTCATTCGAACTGTTTAGTGCTTCGTGTTCNACGCCATTGTCAAACCAGAAACCAGTACAGTTCTCAAAGGGCAACTCCTCTTTCGTATCTGCCCGTCTCAGGTAACAGTTCTCTGGTTGATAGAATGCAATGTTGATTGCACCAGCAATGTTTCTAATTCTACCCTCACGAACTCTTTGAGGACTTGCATCGTTATGTGCGTCAATACCCGCACCAGGCTCTANCAACATGAAACGTAAACGTCGATAAGATTTGTGGGGGAACTCCTCTAACCATCTCTTTGTCTCTGGGCATACTTCAGCAATCTCTGTCCAACCCCACTCAACATCTTCCTCTCGCAATCCATGGCCCTCTGGGTTCTTAGTGTGAAACCAACCCATGTCTAGGTCTTTACCTTTCTCCACAAAACTATGAATAGATGCAGACTTCCAACCACCATGACCACCATTACCAAAACGATGTTCCACAAAGAACCCCTCATCATACACAGCCTGTGCCTCTTGAATACAAACCTCTGGTATCTCTATATCCATTTTGAGATACCAAACATCATTATCTCTACACCAATCTACAATCTGTTTATGACTCATTTGCCTATCACCATAAACCTCTCCATACCGCTGTCTAACGTTTTCGTACCGCTGTACATAATGTCCACCAGTTCTGATTGCTCTGCAAGTTCCTCTGGACCGTTCACACAGTTTATGTGATCATCATATTTATCCTCATTGGTTGACTGTAAGACAAAAACTGGATTGTCAAGAAACCCTCTGTTGAGTTTGTGAAATTGTTTCATGGGAAACATGTGCTCGCATGATGTGTTAATCACCAAATCAAAAACCCTATCTGTTTTCTTTTGTTTTTTCCAGATAGGTTCGAACATGACATTTACAATGTCACACTTGTATCGGTCATTGTCCTTATGTTCTTTATTAAACTTGTAACTAATTCTCTTAACATCTTCATCTATTTCAAAGTTATGAACGAACTCAACACCCTGTTCTAATAAAAGAGGGACAGTGAAGTGAGCATACCACCCACCCAGAAGAGCCGCTGACTTTTGATGAATATTAAGGTTATTCAACTCATTAACAATCCACAACTTACTTTGTAATTGTGATGCATTAATAGAAGATATCACCCTATCAAAAGCATGAGGTGAATCTCTCATGGCACCCACAAGGGATTTTTTCCAAAGATATAATAGATCAGGCGTTAATGTAATTCCATTTATCATCATTCTCACCTTCTGTAAATCCACTATTGTTAAACAAACAAATCTTGTGGTCATGCCTAAGTATATTACTCTTCATATCATCAGGAAACACATTACCCTTATACCAAGANTAAATATCACCNTGTGGNAATCCTTGNANATANCCACTGTCTTCCCAAGGGTCATACCANTGNTGNNCAAAGTAATTATCTAAACTAGGATATGTAAAGAAAATAACCTCCGCATTATCTCTAACATGTTGTAGGACAGGAATCATTTGACCCCTGTTCCATCGAATGACAGACGAGTTAAGTGGTGTTGATTTATAACGAGCATAGTTCTTCTTGACTGTTTCCATGTTATTCCACCACCCACGGACAATCCAAGGTTTNTCCATTGGCAACTCAAAGAAATATTTGAGGTCTTGGTGAATGATAACATCAAGGTCAAGAAAAAGAAACTTGTTACCCTCAACATAGTCATCACTGAACATATAACACTTACGCCAGGCCCAAAAGAAACCTTTGTCCTGATCGTAGTGTTTGTCTAGGTATGTCGGAAGTTGTATATCATAATCACGAATCGGGTTGTCAGTAAAACAATAGAAGTTGAAATCAACAGAACAGTTTTTCTCGCACTGCTCTTTTAGTTTCTCCACATAATCATTCTCATACTTATCACCCCACTTCATACATATTATATTATTCAAAAGAAACGTAAACTCCAATAATGTTACCATCATCATCTTTTTTGATTTCTGTATTTTCGTTTCTGAAAATTTCACGAAAAGCAAGAATCTGATATGGTTGCGTTGCTTTTCTAATAGCAGTCTTCGCGCTCTTTGATCTTTCAGATGTATCAGCGTTCTTTACCTCATCCTGTTCAAATATATTGAGTTTGAGAGAAAATAATCTTTCTTTGTGTTCTGGATTTTCTGAATCAAAAGAGACAAAAAAATTGAAATAGTCTGCATCTTTGTACTCTGGATTTTTTTCGGGATCGATGTTCATCCCCATGCGTTCTGCATAATCCGCAAATGCGGTCTTGAACTCTTGACGAACTATTTCATTTGCAGCCCGAGTCCTGTCGTCAATATCATCATACCCAACCTTTTCTAAAAGTGCCTTAAACTGATCATCTTCCTCATTAACTTCAAGGTAATGTTCATGATAAGCGTCACCTTCATCTTTCCACAGAATCTTTACTGTGTCTAATTCTGGATTTGCGTAAACAACGTCTGCGATTTTACCTTCCCAAAAATATGCCATGTTGATTTTCCTTACACCTGAGTGATTTTGAATGTATATGTATTTATAGTCGCGGGAGAACCATCTGGAAATTCCTGTGAACGATAATCATCAAGACCAGCCAACAAAGTCTGATAATTACCACTTCCATTCAGTCTTGTATCAACCATAGCACTTCCGCGTGAGTTACCAGAACCATTAATGTTATATGATAATTTATTTCCTGCTGAATCCTCTGCTGCGTAAAAACGAATGTCGTTTTTTAGAATTGCGTTAAATGAACTTGTATCTGATGTCAAGTCGGTCTGAGTTAAATTACCATTCGAATCTGTCAGAAGAAGTGCCTGTGATGGAAAAGACCTTGAGTCGCTGCGTCTCTGCAAGTAATAACTTGTCACAGTGGTGGGTTGGTCAAGTGTCTCAGGGATACCTGCCGCGCTATATGCAGAAGTATCTGCGCGAGTATCAGCAAAAATAACTGTGTTACTTCCAGAAACCTCTGTGTAGTTTGTAACTGATGTGCTAGTTGCTATTGTATAAGTTCCATTTGTAGATGCACTCTCACTAGACGATGCCATGTCACTTAGTGTTGCGTAGATAAACGTGTCTTTATAGTCTGTTAATGACATTGCCTGAACATTATTATCACCATCAAGATATACAGGAAATGCGAGATTATTTGTATCAGCATTTGCACTTAATGATGTGTCATACGTTGGACCAGTGAGTTTATCATAGTTAACTGTTACAGTTGAAGGTTCTGCTGTTCCTGCCTCATTCAAAAATGAAGATGCGCGGCCTGTTGTTGCCGCACCCGCTTGAAGTCTAGTGTCTGCCATCGTCGGAGACAATGTACCACTATTACTAACGACTGTCACAGTAACAGTTGGTGCAGTGCTATAAAGATATGCTATGTATTGTTTCCACTCAGTTATCTCACCAGAGGTCATTTGCCTCAAGTCAGAACCATCAAAACATAGTGGCGTTCTTGCTGTCATTATACTGCTCCATCACCACCAACACCATAAATTGCTCTAACAATCGCGCCGTTTGAGTCTTTGATAAGTAGTTGACTATTTGTAAATGATGTATAATACTCATACAACATATTATCACCAGCGTTTGTTCCACTACCATCTGTGCCACCATCCTCTATGATGATGTTGTCTCCTGCGTTAGCAGAACCATCCGTACTGTCCATCACAATAAAGTCACCACCGAACTCTGCCTTACCTGACTCTGCTTTTAGTGAACCCCTAGATGATAAAGACATTTTTTCAGAGGCAGTTTCAGATACCGCCGTTGCGAATGAAAGTTTGGTTGCGTTGCTACTCGCACTAAAAGTCCCTTCTGCGACAGCAGAAATGAATGCACCAGGCAGAATAGCATCTGACCCACTTGAGTCATTTCCTGCTTTAAATTCTAATTTACCTAATATATGATTAACTTCAATTGCAGTATCTAATGCATTGAATGTTAAAGTCATTCCTATATCATCAGTCGTAGATTGGAAAATTTCCAAACCTTTATCAGCAACGTGTTTTATTTTGACATCATCATTTTGACCAAAATATAATATAGCACCGTCATGTTGCAATTCTAAATCTTGTGTTAGTGTAACGTCACCATCGGCCCCTATAGCGATAGCATCCGTATCACTTGCAGAACCGATTGTCCCCGCATCACTGACTATCAACGATGCGGCGGTAACTCCAGCATTGTTTATGGTAAGATCACCACTACTTGCACCAGTGAAACTTCCTGTACCCAAAACAATCCTGTCAGCACTTTCGTCCCAACCAATGAATACGTTTGTGTCATCACCACGTTCTATAACAATACCAGCATCACCAGATGCGCTACCTGATCTACCAGTTCCAAGTTCTATCAACTGATCTTTAATGGTTGTGTTTGTTGCATCGTTTGTAACAGTAGAACCACTAACGGTTAGATTAGCAGCAAGTGTAACGTTACCAGATGCGTCAATTGTAATCGCGGTGGGTCCAGATGCTGATCCAATCGTACCACCATCCTTGATCGTGATATCATCTACAAACGACACGATACCTGTGGATGCAATTGTCATTGCGGTGGTTGCAGAAGTAGCACCGATAGTGCCACCATCTTTGATTATTAGGTCATCTGCAATAGTTAGAATACCAGCAGAACTCAGAGACATTTTCTCAGTTGCAGCTTCACTCGCACCTGTCTTAAAACTCAACTTGGTTGCATTACTTGTATTACTAAAGTCACCCTCAGATACCGCTTCAATACCAGCAGCAACTAATTTATTATCACCAGACGCAGATGCCTCATCTGGTGCTTGGAAGTTAATCGCACCGATAACATCATTAGCAGCAATATCTGTCTCACCTGTTTGTAGGGTAAGTACGATTGGTTTGTCATCACCAGTGGCAGTGTGTTTTAGATTAAGTCCAGCATCATGAACATGTGTTAGAGTGATCTCTGAGTGCGCGCCAAAAGATATAACTGAATCATCAGAAATCATTCTAAGGTCGTCACCAATAGACGCATCTAGTGCAACACCTAATCCGCCTGCTACAGTTAATGCTCCAGTTGTAGCATTTGTGCTTGCTGTGGTTGCACTGAGAGAAACGACACCACCAGACGAGATAGAGATAGCATCTGTGTCTGAAGTTGACCCAATTGTGCCACCGTCAGCAACTGTAATATTTGCACCTGATAAAGCTAGTGTTCCTGCTGACGATGGGAGTGTGATCGTAACATCTGCCGTAGCAGCAGGACCAATAAGAGTTACCTTGTTNGTTCCGTTNTCACTATCCTCAAAAAATTCAAGNAAACCGGCACTCGTTGCNCCGTTCTTNAACTGTATACCCGCNTTGGCTATNGGCGTTGTTAGTGTGGGTGTGGTGAGTGTTTTGTTTGTTAAAGTATCAGCTGTATCTGTTCCAACCAAAGTGGTAGATGCGTTTGGCAGTAAAACGGTTCTATCTCCAGTGGGATCAACTACACTAAGAGTTGTTTCATTATCATCATCAGTTGAACCTTCAAAGATAATATTATTACCACCACCCAAAGACGTTAAGGTAATCCCACTAACGTCACTCTGAAGATTATTAAATTGTTCCTTAAACTGCTCAAGAGAACTATCAAGAGAAATTTGTGTCGCGGTTACGTCTGCCATTTACTTATCCTCTACCAGTTTTAGTAACATGTTTTTAATTTCATGCATCTCTGATTTTAGACTATTTAGTTCCCTTGTGGTCTGACGAATTTCATCGCGCTGTCTTTGCGCTTCATCTGCGCGTTTCTTTGCGATTAGGTATGCAGACTTATTCGTGTTGACAATTGCATTTGATCCTTCATCACGAACAAGGTCTTTATGTCCTTCAACTTGAATACCCATATTATGTCGCCAATGCTAGAACTCTAAGGTCTTTAATCCTTGGTGGTCTTGCAGAGTTTGTTGCTCGCATTACAATCTTAATCTGGAAGGCAATGAACTCATCAAGTGGTGTACCGATACCATCATCTGTTACACCCGCCGTAAACTCATACTCATTAAACTGACTAATACCAAGTGATGGAGACACAGCTACATCTGGTCCACCAGAGGTGGCAACAGTTCCGCCATCATTGAAGAACTTAAAGTCAAGTTCATCAAAGTCACTTGCATCATCAGTTCTAAGAGTTCTAAAGAGAACCTTGATGTCAGCAGTGTCTTCTCTGTTCGCATCAAAGATAACCCTGATCGATGTCGCAGGATTCTCTAGTGTCGCACGTTTTGTCACATAGATTGCATCGTGGTCATCACCCTCTGGGTCTGTCATTGGATCATAAATTGACGTTGGGTAAACATCAGAGGATGAATCAATTTGATTAATTCTATTTGCAATAGCCAAGAATGTCATTCTTTTCAGATCGATAACAGGAGACACACTGTTGTTTGTTGAAGACAACGTTATTGGTAAAATCAAAGATTTACTACCAGACATTTCGTTTGTCTCATTAATCTCTGAAGCAACCATATGTGGGTCTTCATAATAGTAATTATCATTCAACGGAATTGTTTCCGCATTAGTAAGACTAGCTTGTGAAAATGAAGTCTCTGAACCACTAGAACTTGTTGCAGTAGTCTGTCTATTCTTCGTAAGAATATCACACTCTGGGGGAACGAGAGTTCCAAGGACTGTACTACTCACATCATACATTGCGTTTTCTGTTGCAGTAACCACAGTTCCACCGAATGAAGAGTCACCACTACTAGCAACCACAGGGGTGGTTGACAAAGCAACAGTATAATAGTCTGTTCCTATATTTGCAATCGCAGTATGTGTTTTATTGATTTCTGTAAATGGAACTTTGTGTAACATATACAGTTCCACTGTCGAACCATTAGTGTGTGAAACAGCAGTTCCTTCAACACCCCTCGTTGCACCTGAGATGACATTACCTGAGATCGATGTATAGGAAATAACCTCATCACCAATCTTGATAAAGTAAACATTCGATGCGTTCCTAGAAAACTTTCCAGAGGTGTCATCAAAGTTGGTTCCAGAGGTAAGAGTAATGGTGGTAGCGCTACTACTAATCGCACCGTTCAGTGTAGTTTCTGCACCAGACTTAACTCCACTAATTGTAACGTTATTTGTAGTGGAGTACATGTGATGGTCAAAGTGATTTACTTTCAGTGCGGTGTTACCATTTGTCATCACTAGTGGGTTCTTACCAAGAGTGAGTGATGGTAGTGTGTCATTTGTAATCGTGACCACACCAGCAGCAGCTGTATCAAACTTTGCAGCACGAAGAGTAAACTTTGCATCTTGTGTTGGTGAAGCAACCCAAGTACGGTTATTGTGTCCTTTGAAAAGAACACCAATGTGTGGTTGTTCAGAAACAAGATTACCATCTGAGTCCTCTTGCCCCAAATCAGAAATCCACATGATATATTTTGGTGTGTTTGTTAGAACAACGAAACAATACTCTGCCATAGACTGTAGGTAAACTGGAGATTTGAAAGTGAACTTAGTTGCAGTTTTACCATCAGCAGAGACATTAACTTCAGATGGTGACAGAGTGACCCTACTAAATGGTAGAACTTTAGGGCCGGGATATCCGTTCACAACGTTGCGAATTTCAACACTGAGTGGAAGTGTGTCATCTTTAGCAGAGAAGAACAAATCAATAGATGTTACAAATCTACCAGCGTCTGAGTTAGTTCCACCCAAATCTGACTCGAACTGTTTATCTTCGTCAGCAATAATGAAAGTCTGACACAATGGATCACGGTTATGAACTACAAGTCCATTTGCATGGTATGTATTATTTCCGTCCAACACGAAGTTATATACTTGTTGTTCTTCTTCGTTTTCAAAAACTTCAAGACTTTCAACTAAAATCCAGTTGCCATTAATATCTTTAATTTCATCACCAACCTCAAGATTGCCATTAGTCATCAAATGTGCTATCTGTGGTTTTTGTTCAATGGTATCCTGACTGTTATATGCCTTCCATCCATCTTTAGTTAAGAGTGGGTGCTCAGGAGTTTTAAACGGACCTGATCCATTAATACCAATAAGATCACGACCATCTAACATTGGATGATCAAATTCTAATACTGTATTTTCCGCACCATCCATACCAAGAAGAATGTCACCAATCTGTACGTCTTCAATTTTCTTATCGGAACCATCAGTCATTCTAACCATAGTTCCAGCAACAAAGCAACTGGAGCCGTCGCCCACATCGTCGCCGCCGTCGTTATTGGCGCCGAAAGCTTGCGCGGGCCGTGCCGTCCCCCTTGATTGACTAACATTTTCAGTTGCAACTCTACCGTTACGAGTTGCAACTATCGTTTCTTGTTGTGTCTCAAGGATACCCTTTGCACTATAAGTTGTTTGTGCAAAAGTGGTTGGGTCATTTTCATCAGTGCTACTTGCGGTTATCTTAAACAGAATATCACCAGTTTGAAACTGTGGATTTCCAGAAATTTTTGGGTCTGGAATTGCAAACGTACCACCGCATCTACTATCGGATTTAACAATTAGTGGACTTCCTGCAGCGGGTGTGGTATCTGTAGTCGAATCGGCATCTGGTGTAACGTATGCATTTACATCTGTTTTGTCAAAGAACACATATACTCTTGTGAATGGTCGTAAACCCTCAGCATCGAAACGAACATTCCTTGCACGAACAACAGGAATTGCTACCTTAGAAATTGTTCTGAAACCCTGACTCTCTCTTTCAACAGATTCTTCAACAAACGTTCTTGTTCCAGTTCTTCTTGAAGTGCCAGTTTCTACTGTGCGGAGGGTGGACGGGGTGCTATCTTTCGAACCCGGCTGCCATTCGCCTGGCGAGCCGATAGTTCTAATTCGACCACTCCAAGTATCCTGCCATGCATTCCAAACAGTTCCTAACTGGTTTCTGTTTGCAGCTTCGACAGCATCAAAATTACCCTCAACATTAATCACAATCTCTGGTGCAACCTCTGTTTCAAACCAAGAGTCTTGGTCTGGGTCAAGTATAATTTTACCATTCCAACTTGCAGTAAGAAACGGTGTAACTCTTTCAAGAGTCGTTGCGAAAGGTTGCTCTGTAATAACTTCCTCTGTGTATGGAAGTGTCAAAAGGTCACCTGTCTTCTGATAACCAGCAGCTGTTCTTGCAGTATCAGTAGTTGCCTGTTCTATAAGGTCAATACCCTTTGTCTTATGAACTGGACGTAATTCTCCCAATTGCATATCCATAGAATTTCTATAATCAGGGTGCTGAGTATCACCAACAGAGTGTCCACGGAATGAATCAACAAGAAAACCAGATTTAAATCTGTTTAGTCCGTTTGCATCTGTTGTTTCAAATGATTGTGCGTCTTTCTCAAGCAATGAAAGTGTGGTAGTTCTTTCAACATTGGTAAGTCTTTGTTCAATTCTACCAATATCACGCATTGTGAATCTTTGAGTTCTTTCTCTTGTCAATTTTACATCTCGTGGTTTAAATGTAAATGCGGGTAAAGAAAGGTCACCAAGTTTCATTGCATTATCAACAGGAGTTGGTAACCGAGGTCTTTCAGAAGATGCTCCCTCGCGAATAACCACCTGACCTCTATCGTCTAAAAAGATAGATGCTTTCTTTGGTAAGAAATACTCAAGGTCTGACTGAATATTAGATGCTGGTTTACCAAAGTTGGAATATGAAGAACCAGTTCCGCTGAAAACTCTAGAGGTAAAGTCAAAGGAGTTGCCTGTAATTTCGTCTACCACTGAAAGAGTTGAACTCGCACCAGCAATATCTGCAATTCTTGGTCTAAAGTCATATGTTTCATAAAGGGGAAATGAACCAGTGGGTTCTGGATCATCTGGGTCAACTTTTGATGCACTGTAGGTTGGAATGTCCTCATAGTCCATTTGATTTGCAACATCAGTGTATGAGTCAACTGTCATTACATCACCAGTGCCATGTTCCATATAATCATAAACTACAAGCAGCCTTCCTTGTGGTGAGGGAACACTTGGTTTTCTTACGAGACGGGAAATATCATAAAAGTTATCGCGCATACCTGTATCAAGTAGGAAGTCTGAAGTGATAACAACACTTCCACTGGTTACAGTGGAGACATCAGCACTTGCACCAGAAGACTCACCAGTGATCGTGTCTGAGGTAGTAAAGTCACCAACACTTGTCAAGACATAACTCATAGGAGATGTAATATCAATAATTCTTCCTGTTGCACCACTAGCAGAACCCGTAATCTTTTCACCTCTGGTAAATGTTCCAGTGATTGCTCCTAGAGTTAGAGTTGGTGCAGAGGCATCTGTCGAACTATCTTCTGAGTCAAACACCGCAACAAGTTTAAATACATCTGCTCTACCTAGTGAAATGTCTCTATCAGTTGGTCTTGTTCCATATGCGTCTGTATCACCAGCAACGACCTTCAACTGTTTCATCAACTGGACAGTTTTATTCTTTTGTATAACAGAGGTCTTTAATAGTGTGGCAAGGAGTTTTACTTTCGAACCATTAAAAGCAGAATCAGTAATCGTTATTTGATTTGTTCCCGTTCCAGAAATATTACCACTAACACTTACAATATCACCATCTGCATGAGTGCCGCCACTGCCAATATCAAGAACTGATAGAGTATAGTCTGATTCACTAAATCCAACAAATGTCTCGCCCGTAGCAGCGGTGAAAGATACTGCGCCAGATGAGTCTGTGGTTCCAACAAATTGTTTGCGAATGGTGAATTGTGTATCGCTTGCGCCATCGTTGGCTGTTGTCAAGTGAGTTTTCACAACATTCTTTGATGGTTTAAACAACGCAATATTTTTTTCTGCGTCTTTAAGTTTTGCCTGATCTACCCTTTCAAGAGATACAACTGTTGAGTTGTCTTCTTCCAAAACAATCGAACCCTCACTTCGACTAGCACTATCTTCAAGCAGAACAAAGTCAACTTGTGTCTCTGCCTCTGTAACTAGGTCAGCAGTAAAATCTTCATCAGCATTCGTTGGGTCGTCCATAAAGACTTGTCGGAAGTCGGCAAAGGACTTGGTAACCACCGTGCTAATCGTGAGGTCTGTATTACCAGAGTTTTCCACAATGTCGTCTGATTCAGCAGAGTCAGATGCTGTAATCTTTTCTCCAGCAACAAATGTGCCAACCACGTTTGTGAGATTAACATTCGTTCCACTCGTTCCTTCACCGAACACAAATCCAGTGGCACCACTAGTAACACCCGTCACTTGAACGCCGTCAGCATGATTCGCAGTTAGTGTGGGACTTGGTGTGTCACTCAAAGTTAAAATGGTGAATGGCCTAAGGTCAAATAGATACAATCTATACACTGAAGTATTGTTTGATGAGGATGATCCACCAACACCCGCACTAAACTGCATGGACCTTGCCCGTCCAACACCAATCAGGGTTCCGTTTGCGGTTCCTCTAGATGATGTTGGAGTATCATAAAACTGCACTTCCTTGAATGGAGTTGTTTCGCTTGCAACCTCAGAAATATCTGGAGTACCATAGATGTTTGTTATTAGTGTAAAGTTGCCTGTATCAAAAACTGTGATGTCAGCATTCTTAGTTTCAAAGTCACGAGCCTTGTTAATATCCTTGATGGTGGGAACATTCTTCTCAATTTCAAAACCATTAACATATGCTTTGGCAGGAGAAATCTTGATTGCAAGTAAATCTGAACTTGCAATATTACCATCATCTGTGGTTGCACCAACGGCAAATCTACCAGTGTTCTCATTTACAGTGACGCACTCTTCAACATTAAACTGGAAAGGACGAACAGTATAATTACCAGACTCATCAAATGTCCGTCTTGCAAATTCTTCCGAAAGTACAGAATATTCAGTTTCCCTGCCTTGTGCAACAACTACACCATTTTTAATCTGTGCAACTTGAACAAAATCTGCATTAGTCGCAGTTGTTTTCTTCGCAAGAGTAAGAGTTAACTGAAGACGATGAGCACCCTTTGCAGCAAAGTTTGAAGAACCCTGTGCATTGTCTAAAAGTGTTGTATCGGTTTCGGGTGTAACAAGTGTCTCTGTAATATCAAAACCAACAAATCCATTAAAATCTCTATTGTATGGGTCAAGTGTTAATACTTGTTCAGTGACCGCAACAAAGAATCCACGGACATAGTAAATACCTGCTTTGGTAAAGTATGCAGAACCCTTTACTGCTGCTGATCCTGTTGCACTTGTTGCATCAGTAGAAGTTGCAGTAAAAGTAGTTGCTGAAGCAACATCAGCATCATAAGAAACCGTATCGTGTTGAATTGCAACGTTAGCACTAATATTTTCAGTATCAGAAAATTTAGTGGTTGAATTATCCGTTCCAGCCCTTGTATAGTTTAAGAACAAGAGAGGTTGTTCTGTTGTAGTCCCGGCCTGAAAACCAATAACCTCTGCTTTAACACCTGTAGTTGCACCTGTGATTATAACTGGTGTTGTGGCATTGTAATATTTTGATGGGTCTACACTCTCAGAACCAAATTGTGTTGCAAGTTTTAGTGATTCATAACTTTTAATGCCATTAACACCTGGCACAACCAATGCACCCTCTTTAAATATGTGACTACCGTGAGTCTCAATCTGATACTGCAACTGACTTTGGAGTTGGGTGAGTTCTCTTGCCTGAATTGCAAAGCCGGGTCGAAACAATGTGCGAACAAAATTNTTGTCCTTATCAAAATCATCGTAGTAAGGAGCNGAGTTGAGATTAGTTTTTTGTGCCATATTAGAATTCCACTATAATTTTGATGTCTTCTGTTTGATCCGTTGCGCGAGAGATGGGTGACCTGTTCTCATTATATATGATGTTACCACTATCTGGTTCCAGTTCTGGATTTGCGTAACCGTTTGCAAATGTGATTGACTGTCCATTTGCAAGAGTGACCGCACTATCTGCATCTGCGTCAGGTGTTCCTGTCGCAGAGGAGTCTGCACCCGTAACAGCGTTTGCACCACTGAATGCTATGTAAGCACCAGAAGATGAGACAGTACCAAAGTCACCATAACGTTCCTGTTGGTAATAAAGAATACTCAAACTCGAATCCCACTCAACGACTTTACCTACCGCACCTGTCGATGCCTGTGTAATCTTTTCGTCTGCTGTAAATGTTCCACTAAGTCCACTGCTTGCAAGTTTTAGAGCATACGTCTGACGAATGGTGCTATCTGTTGCAACTGTTGATGTTCCAAAGTCTGTTGGATCAACTGCGATTGCAATGTTACGGAAATCGTTTCCTGTGAGAAGGTCNTCACGNTCTGCACCNATNAACAATGTATTCATCATNACATANTGACCACCNAGTTCTTCAACNGCATCATCACCATGTCCTTCTTTNGGACTAATGANNACACGAATAGAACCACCAGAGCCACCCATTGCAGAGGCAGANGACAGTGATGCATCAGAGAATGTAAATCCANTTCCAAGATTAACTGTTCCAAATGTGTATCCAGAACCACCTGAGTTGATTGTTGTGTCAGTTCCAGCAGTAAGACCAAAGGATTGTATCGTGTTTGATGCAACGGTGATTCTTATGACTGCACCAGAAGATGTTCCTGCATTCGCACCATCGCCGTAGACTGCGGCATAGTATGTCCCGTTGGTATATCCAGACCCACCAGTGACAACCAGTGATTCAATCTTACCATCTGTTGCTGCTGCACTTACAGTGCTGTCTGTGGAGACAGGCATAAAATCAGTTGTCAAGAACTTTGTCTGTTCAGACGCAGTAATTGAATACATGTACTTGAGAATGTAACCACCAGACGCAAAGGGAGATGTGGACTCGGAGGTTGGTTCTGAACCAGAGTAAGCAGTTCCTCCGTTATTGTCTAGAACCTTGTACACTCTATTGTCTGAAGTTCTGAAGAAGAAGGTTGAGTCATAAAGGTTTGTTGCCCCAGACGTTGTTGTGTTTGACGAACTAATCGTGTCGTCGTACATATCATACGTTGTAGAGTTAGCCCAATCCCTACGAGGAAGAACATGCGAGATATCGGTCGATGCTATATTCTTCCCTGCGATTGTTTGATCCCAAATGTAAAACTCACTGGACACATCATCAACAGGAGTTGGTGGAGAGGAGTCTGTGCCACCACTGGTTGCTGCAGTGAATGGAGTTGCTTTACCAATGAGCATATAGTATTTGTTTGCTGCTGCCTCAGAGAATGACTCGAAAAACTGAGTAGCNTTNTGTANTCTNAATTTTTCTGTTATGATTGCGGTCATTTTTTTATTCCTTTAACCTATCTTTATTTATGCGTCATTCGCTGCATCAGTAGTAAAGAATATCTTTATACCAATAAGTCTTGCATCCTCTGCCATATCATCATTAGCATCTGAGACATCTCTACCAATCTTAAAGTAACAGATGTCACCAACTGCTGGACTTCCACCAATAGTAAGCGCACTACTCTCTGCCGTTACACATAAGTCCTCTGCGGCACCTAGAGCATCGTCAGTTACCACCACTGTGCCTCCGTAATCAACATCAATTGTGTCGTTGTCTGAAACTGCCTGACCTGATAATTGCCATGCAACACCATCAGTATCAGTAGCAGTGGTGGTCCAATACACTTGATATGTAACCGTTCCCTCATTCCAACTCTTAGGGAAAGCAATGGAGAACTGTGCAAATTCATCAGAACTTGCATCAAAGTCCAGAACTTGCATATCTGGACGGCCGCCAGTTGTTTCTACATCTGTTATGTTTGCACAACCATTTGATACAGTTGGTCGCATTGCTCCAGCGGGAACCCAGATTGTGTCTGTACCCGGCCTTCTTGAAAGAGGGTCTTTCTCTTGCTTTATAAAACTAGCAGTGGGTGGCACTGTACCAAAGTAAGGCATTAGGTTATCTCCAACACACTCAATGTTGCATCCAACACACTACCGGCAGACGCACCTATTGTCATAACATCAGTTGCTTCCAAGACAAGTTTCTGTCCACCAAAGACTTCAAGTGTTGAGTCTGCTGGAACGGCAACTTCATTGAGTAGTGTAACATTTTCGTTTGCGGTATCATTACTGCCTGTTCTACTACCAGTGTTACTTGTAATTTTAACTGTAACGTCTCTATCAGTGGCATCTTTGTTACAGATGTTTAGACCAAGAACAATTCCTGTCGTTGAACCAGCAACGGTATATATCGTACTAAAAGTACCGCTGTCTATAGCAACATCTGCGATTGTAAAGACTTTAAAAGTATTAGCCATTTATTTTTCTCCATATTGAGAGTATTTATATCATTACCCTAAAGCGATTCCTAATGCTATAACGTCTCCTACCACCGCAACAGTGTCGGTTACCGCTGGTAAAGTAAGAGTTACATCTGCTGTTGACGCAGGGCCAATCAAAGTTGCTTTGTTTGTTCCGTTATCACTATCTTCAAAGAATTCTATGAAACCGGCAGAGGTTGCACCGTTCTTCACTTGTACACTGGCACTAAATGCCACAACACCTCCAGAGGATATTGACATGGCATCTGTGTCTGATGCGGAGCCAATGTTACCACCGTCTGCAATTTCGATACCACTATCAGTGACTTTAAATCTTTGCGTTCCGCCCGTGCTAATCGCAACCTCATCGGCAGCACTAAAGAAGATACCTGTATTTGTATCACCCGTTTTTGTAATTGAAGGTGCGCCGGCAGAACCAGCAGCAAATGACGCAACGCCTGTGACAGTAGGACCAGCAAGAGTGACCACAGAGGATGTCGCACTAAGTCCAGATGTTAATGCTGTCCCAGTTCCTAGTAATGTATAAATTTCATCAAAGTTGTCATTGATCTTATCACCACCCGCACGAATTGTATCGCCGGTGCCGTCATCAGCAGTGGAACCTAAACCAATTGATTGTTTTGCCATTTGTCATTCCTTTATTACTATTATTTATAACAAATTATTGTGGTGTTGTCATATCAAATGTGTGTTCTGTGGTATCAAATCCCTCAACGGTTCCATCAAATCCTTGGAAGAGTCCACCACCATAGATTCCATCAAGGAAAGATTGTTGTGTTCCGTTTTCTAATTGAATGTTCTCACCACTAATATTTACACCACTTAAATCAACTGTATTTGCTTCATATATTATTTCAACATTTCCACCATCTAGAGCATCCTCATATACGAGTCTACCTATTTGACTTACATATACCTCAGCAGACCTAGCAAACCTTGGAACCCGTGTGTCTCCACCAAAGTTTTCTGTGGGCATGGTGCCTAGGGATGTCTCATCCTCAAGTGCGATTGTCTGAGTTTCTACAGATAGTTTCCCGCCGCGTAACAAAGCAGTTGCGTCTTCTAACAAGAACTCATCTCCGTGAGTTGTTGCAACTGTGGTTCCATCCTCTTGCATGATTGAACCAGTGTCACTCTGTTCATCCAAGATGTTTACCACAGAATCATCGTCAGCAATGTTAAGTCCATCGGCAACAGACAGTTCACTTACGACAGGAGGACCAGCCTCCTCGTCCTCAATCTTTAGATTAAATCCAGTTTCCAGTAGTAGGTTGTCACCATCCTCTTGAACCACGGTATCATTTCTCAAGATAACATAATCCCTAAATGATATGCCTTCGCCATCATTAACATCTTCAGAGGTTTCTAGAAGTATTCTGTCACCAACATCAGCAGTTCCGATATCAGCTGTGTTATCAAGAAGTATATCAGCAGCAGTTCCTTGAACACCCAAAGTTGCACCCAACTCCATCGCAAGAGTATCACCCAAGGTGCTCTCTTGTGTGACATTACTAATGAAAGTCAATCCATTTGCACTGTCACCGACACGATCTGGATTTGACTGAACTATTGCTGTGATTGTTCTGATAACTCTTTTATCATACTCACCTGTAAGGGTGCCATCTTCCAAACTAAGTTTTATGCCGTCCAACTCAGTTTCAGTTCTGATAACACCCACACCAGTTTCAGTCTCTAACTCAATGTGTTCTGGTGCAAGACCAAATGCCTTGTGTCTTGTTTGATTGACCTCATCAAATAGTGTCTCAAACGTGGATGCGAGTATTGGACTAAACGTATTAGTATCAGCAACATACTCATCACCAAGAGATGCACCTGTTGGTGTTGCGATACCAGCATACACAGCAGTAGATGTCTTAACCTTACTAAAGACTTCAAATCCAGAGGGGTGTACTGCTTTCTTTAGTGGATTGAGATAAGACGAAGAACCAGAGGCCGTCTGAACTTCATATGAAAACTGTTGGTAATAATAAGAGTCTTGAATGCGAATCAGGTCTTCACCAATGATGCTTTCAATGCCGGGATATCTACCAAACCTCTCTGCCGTCAGACCCAAGTCTAAAGTGCCTTTTGCAATGTCTGCATTTACAATGGTCGCACTACCAGCAGAGGTTGAGATGGTTGTATTTGAGAAATCTATAGTCTCTTCTAAAATTAGATTATCGTTTTGGTGAAGACTACTTGAGTCAGTACCATCAAGAACAATCTCATCAAAGTCCTCTAAGTCTTGTTGTAAACGATCACCCGCGTCTGTACCACTCGCATCTGTGCCATCTAGAACGATTACATTCTCACCACCATCATCTGTTCCAGAAGAGTCTGTTCCATTTAGCAGAACAAGTTTATCCTCATTTGTTACCAAACTTTCACCCGACACAATATCATCAACAATGATATTATCACCAACACCAAACTTAATACTAGGGTCAGAACTTTCTTGAACGAACTTCACATGTCGTGTGCCATATGAAAATGGTAACTCTGTTTCTTCATCCTCATTAATCACATAATCGTCATCTTCAGTTAGTATACTCCCAGATGGACCTAGACCACCAGATGTTCCATCACCCGACTCCAAAAGGATTTGAGACTTACGAACTTCTGCGAACTCCATGATGAGTTCACCTTGATCGTCCTCCAAAAGAATAAAGTCAGTGATCGCATCAAACGCATCGAGCACAGCATTATCACCATCCTCGAATATTAAATTTTCTCCGTAAACGATATCATTGTCCAGTATGACACTGGAACCAACAAACTCAGGATTGACTAAAGACTCCTCTAGTCTTATTCCCTCAGCCGTATTACCTTCACTGTCGATACGAACTTTATCTTCAATGGAAACCTCAAGAACTTGAGTCCCACTATCAAATGACCGAACTGTTCCTTCATGACTTGTGAGCGCAGCACCAACTGTGAATGAACCAGTTATGTCCTTAACAACAAAGTTCGCACGAAACTCACCCAACGGTGACTCTGTATAGTCNAATCCATTTANTGATATATCTACNTCTTCTACTCTACCAATATCATTGGTGGTGGCCAGAAGTTTTGTTCCTGTTCCAAACTTAGACGTGACAGTGACAGTGGGAAGTAAAGAGTATCCTCTACCACCGTCTTGTACAAATACCTTTGTTATATCACCAGAACCAGACTCCAAAACAAATCCGTCACTATCACGTTTTGTGATATCGACTCGTGTCTGTTGAATTGCTGTTTCACATGATACTCTATCTCCAAGAACTGCCTCTGTGTTTATGCCATCTGTGTATGACGCGGCGTTTCCTGACTCAAAGAAAAGGTCATCACCATCCTCTTGAACTAATCTGAAAAACTCTATCTCTGTGTTCGTATTATTTTCTTGGAGTAAGGTGTCTCCGTCCTCCATGATAATGGAACCATGAACAATCTGTACTCTACCAGTTGCACTAGTAACAAGTCCTGCTTCATTTGAGTTGTCGGTAAATGTAAGAACATCCCCTATCTCGTAATTTGTTCCGCCGTCATCGACTACTACATCACTTACCGAACCTCGACTAATGTTACCCACAACTGCTTCTACGTTACCACTACCAATATCAGTTGAAGCATCAACATCAATTGTATCTTGAGCAGAATACAAAATACCATCGTTCGTGACAGTTGAACTTATTACAATCTGTCTTATGTTATATGTGTAAAGAACATCCTCGACACTAGATACACCCTGTATCACTTCATCTTTTGTAAATGTTCCTACAATTCCTGTAACGGTGAACTCGACAACAGTGGATGAATCTGATGGGTCTATAAATGTAGCAGCAGACTCAACTCTTGCAGTTGCGCCACTAGTTTGTCCTGTAATTGTTTGACCTGATAACTCTTCGTGAACAGGACTACCGATTGGACTTACACGAATTATTGTGGGTTTGTCCCAATCACCACCAGACGCACGAATCATTCTGGTGTTGGGATAAAATATTTCTGATTCTTCATCTAGAAGAATACGAATGAAAAGTTTTAGACCCTCTTGCGTTCCTTTTCTGCGATAAAGTTCACGAATATTTTTAGTAAGATTTCTTTTATCTAATCCACTAGCAAGATCAGTGGGAATGGCATTCATGAATGATTTACGAAACTCCTCAAGGAAGTCGTAGATAGTATTATCAACATCTGCATATGCAAGAAGTTGTTGAATATTCTGCACAGGACTTGCGCGATAACTAGTGACTGTGCCTGTCGCAGCAGATGTCCCACCAGTGATTGTCTCACCTGTGATAAACTGTTGTTGAGATGTAATGAATAATCTAGGTTTTGTAGCATTACCTAAATCATCAACAAGAACCTCAGCCGTTGCTCCAGAGGTGGCACCTGTAATCGTTTCACCTACTACAAACTTACCAGTTGTCCCCGTTCCCTTCTCAAGAACAATCCTATTGTCTTCTTCATCAAGAAGTCGAGTTGCCGTTTCCAGTTCAAGAAGCACATTGTCGATTGTCGCAGATACGACAAGTTCACCAGACTCAAGGTACTTGTAATAACTTTGGAGAAAGGTCGAAAATACAGGGTGGTCATCTGCCACAAAGTCAGGGAGCTGACCATCAATCTGCGTACTGACCTTGTTGATTAGGTCTGGTGAATATCTGCCATCAAAGGGTGCCATTATTAATAACCTGATGTTGACGATACTGAGGATGTTGTCGTTTGACTCACCTGACCAGAGTCATTACCGACAACAGCATTATCTACAGAAGCAGTTACCGTAGTGTTTACTAAATCAATTTCTAATAGTTGATTTCTTTTTGGAATAACATCAAGCGAGTTTGGAGTTGCAGTAACACGAATTTGAGTAGCAGTCGCACCATCAACATTAGACACAGAGTTTATGAATACAGAGTTGACTGATATAGTTCCATTTACATAATCAACTGTTCCTGCTGTGGAATTAAAGTAAGTTCGCACGCCTCCAACCAATCTATATATCCTCAGATTGCCTGCACCATCATCATCAAAGAAAAACTCGAATCCTGTTTGACCGCTGATACCAAAACCTGTGGACGCAACGATACCACCAGATTCTTTGTTGTGTTCAGTGTGAGGATTTAAAAGTCTATTGTTATAATAAAGATTATAAGATTTAGCTTGAGTAATGTCTGGTGTAAAAAACTTTGCGAGAGATACACTCAAAGTATTACTGGTAATCGACGGATCAGTGCTGTCGATTAAACCAACAAGTTTGGAGTGTCTAAACAAACCGTTGAATGTGTTTAGATTATCTGTATTGTAATTTGTAATGGTGGTGCGAACATTTGATTCTATTGTTGCACTACCTTTCGTTGTAGCATTAGAGTCAAAATTTACGCTTGATGTTAAAATCAAGAACATAGTTTCTGGGTCAACAATGACAGGAGTAATAGACGCAATTGTGAAAGGTTGAAGGTCTGTCTTCAACTGTTCTTTTTGAGTCTCAGTTAAGTTTTCACCTGTAGTAGATTTGATGCTAATAAAAACTTTACCATACTCTGGTGTTGAAACTACACCCAGACTTGTATCAAAAGAACCACTCTCTCCACCAAATACTGCAACTGCTTGTGTGTTTGCAAACAGTTGTCGAACAAGTGTTTTGTAATCCTCTGAGGTTACAGCTCTACCCTGAGATGAATAATCTAGTGGTGCATTTAGTTTTATAGACTCGATACTCTCTGCTTCAGAACCACCAATTGAAGATTGAATGGTTGTAACATTTACATCTGCAACGCTATCAATTGCGCCGGAGGAAGTAAACGTGGTCGCACCATTACCCTCTGTTTTATTCGATACAACATACTGTAAGAACACAATATTATTATCGGACAACCCCTTACCAAGAACGCCATCACCAAAGTACACTTCAAATTTACCATCCTCAGCTTCTTGGAGAAAGTAAACATTACTAGTTGATGTAACAGCAGCAATATCATCGGCAAGTGTGTAAGTGGTGGTCGTTGTATCAGAAGTAGAGTTTTGTACTTTTACTGTGAGTGTTCGAGTATCAACTCTATCTTCATTGATTAAAAATCTTTGTTCAACATCCTGAGTATCCACCGTGAACCTAGAAGTTATAAAAGTTCCCTCGTAGATAACAACATTAGAAAACACAACTGCGTTACCAATGTTAGTTGCCGTAATTTCTGTTGGGTTGATAAAGGTAAATGCAGTGCCGTCAATTGTTGTATTAAAAACAGTTCCAGCTGCCATTGTTGCAGATGCGTTAGTTGTAATCAAGGCAACTTCCACAGTTGCAGATGCAGCTCTCGCAGATTGTGGAACATATCCCAATGTCTTCGCATGTGATATAACAGACGAACGTAAAGCAGAACTGTCTAGGAACATTTCGTTTGCGAGCATGTTCGCATTGAACGCAAGATAGTGAGTATTGTATGCTAGAGTGTCGAGAAGAATATTCATACCCGAACCCTCAAAGTCATAGTCAGTAAATTCTGTTTGTCCCTTGAGGAATACTTTTAGATTGTCTTTGATNTCATCAAAGTCCAACTCTGTTACGTCAAGTCTTTTTGGTGTTGTTGCCATTATCGTAATCTCTCTAATAGAACTGTGGTATCAACTAATTCTGTAGGAGCATTCTGGACATAAAACTCAATACTTATTTCATACGAATTGCGGTCTAGGTCTGGTAAGGCCCGCACACCTACTAGTCTTGCTCTTGGTTCGAAGTTTTCTATTACATCTTCTACTCTTTGTGATAATACAAACGCAGTGATAGGACTCAGTGGTTCGAATAGAAGTTCTCTAATACCAGAACCTATCTCTGGATGAAAAGGTTTCTCATAGATATTGGTAAGAATAAGATTTCTTACTGACCGTTTGACTGCCTGAACACCCTGCACTTTTGAGATATCTTTTGATGTGTTCTTTTTACCAAAGAACAAGTCCAAGTCTCTATATACTTGGGCATCTCTGCCGGTGTTAACATTTCTAGACTGTGCATCAGAGTAACCAGTATTCAGATATGTGTCTTCGGTTGCCATGAGTAATCCTTTTGATATTATTTATACTCACTCACTCGCAGTTTGTTTCATAATAAATTTCTTTGGTGAACCCCATACGTCTTTTGCGTTCACCCGAATGAATCTTTTGTTTGTTTCTTGTTCGTTGGGATTAGGAATAGTAACCATAACATTCTTACCCTTCACCCAAGCGGCTCTCTGGTTAATTGTTCTTTGCAACATTGATGTATCACTACGCATCGCGTTGCACACCTTCTTGTTCACGTTAGAGCGTTCACCCTTAGACTCTTGATGTGCCCTACTCTTCTTCCTCTTAGCCATTATAAATCTCCTTCACTGGCCTGTATGATGTTTCATACTCATCGCATAAAAGAACCTCTGATATAACTGCGTCAATGTTCTCATGCCAATAATTCAAAAACTTGTGTACTCTTGGATACTCTGGTTTAACATCTCGCGTTTGCCACACGAACTCTTGCAGAATGTCCTGATAATCAGGCATCCAATAAAGTATATTTAGTGTGACTATAGATTTTCTTTTTAGAATCATGCTGATGGCTCTGGATCGTAATTCTCTCTATATTTGTATGATATCCGAAAGAGTTTCCCCTTAAATCTTTTGTTAATTGCTTGATCTGTGATATTGAAACCACCCGTTTTTGGTCCTTTCATATCAACTTTAACTAGACGGAGTCTTTTTCTTTCAGGCCGAATTGAAATTGATTCTAAGTCGCCGGGATGGTCTTCGAATATTGAGTATGGCGTTAGGATTGTAAGTTTATTGCCCTTCACAGAAGCACTTGCAAATTTATTAAGAGTTTTTGGCCGCGCACGGGAACGTCGATTTAAAATTCGACCACTTCGGTGGGGGAATTGATCAAGTATCTCCTCACCATGAATACCATACTTTTCTCTATACCCAAGTAATGGTTTACCATCAGTGCCAATAGATGTTGTTTCAAATGTAGTGACTTCATCTTCAGATAAACTATATTGTGTTATTTTTATGGTTCCATCAATCGGTACATGTTTAAGTTCCACCACAACTTCCGTCATTCCTGTATCACCTGCCGAGAGCGTGATTTGTTTATCTGAGAAATCTTCTCGCATACGAGATATCCTGTGAGTAAACCCAGTTGCTTTTGACTTTGGTGCAACATTCTTTCTTTCTTCTGCCTTCTCCACCTTTTTAGGCACCACTTTTGTTTCACCAGTGCCCGTGCTTATTGTTTTGACTTGTTCCTCAGGCACCATAGAGTACGCACCAGCATCCTCTTCTAATGGTGTTGCCTCTGTCTTCAGTGGAGTTTGTGCCGCAGCAACATCAACTTCGATATCCTCCGTTTGTTCTGTTATTAATGCATTCTGTGTCACGGTAGATACATCTTCAGTTAATGGTGCAACTGCTGCCTGTAAAACGTTTACTGCTTTCTCTGTTGCTGGATTATCACTTCCTGCTTCCTTTTCTATGTTAGGAATGGCGGCGCAGATATTACCACCAGAGGTAATCGCAGATAGACCATCATTAATCAATGTGCCTAAATCTTTTCCTGCGGCCGCAAGGTCTGCTTCAAACTCATTTGTAATTGTTGCAAGAGAGGACAGATATGCGGGTGTGCCTGGTGTGAGTTCCGATAGTCCTTTGATTTCTGCCTGTAGATTTAGTTTTGGTAGTTCTGGAATCTCAATGGACTGCAATTTTGCAGTTAGATTGTTGAGTTCATTCTGTGCAGTCTCAAATGCCGCCTTTGCTTCTGATGCTGCAGCGTCAATTTTAGATTCAATTTCTGATGCAGCCTCATCCAACTTNTTGAACACATCGTTCATCTCTGGACTTGCACCACACAGGTTTGAGTTTGCAAAATCTACCATCGTTTACTCCTACGGACCACAAAACACGTTAGAACTACCGGCAGCAACAGACGTACAACCAGATATAGCATCACCAACCCGGCCTGCGCCCTTACTGTTTACAAATACTGTAGAAGAACCGGCCGCGATTGGTGCTGCATGTGAAGGACATGGTACGCCAGGCAGAAGATGTGTGGTATTATTATCACCCTGTCGCGACCATGCGATACTGTTTACGAATACAGTTGGTGATCCCTGTGCTCTGGTCATACCAGAACAGTGAGCCACATCTGCATCTCCAATTCTAGTTGCTGCTGGCACGTTCTCTCTCCAATAGTTCTTGTAACCTGTCATTCCATACCGCCATCACAGCATGTTCATCCTCTGTGTGCGGTGCCTCTGGATAATCAGGTATGAATTTAATAACATTCCTAAACTGTAAGTCCTCTGGTACATCTTCCCAATCATCATATGTAACAAAAGAACCGTTATGTAATAAAAACTGAAACTCTGCCATGTTGCACCTATGGGTTAAAGTCGATTCTTGCACCAACAATCTGCACGTTACCTGTAGATGTATGGTTCCAAGTTGTTCCTGTGGTTGAAGTCCATGCCGTACCAACGGTTTGCGTCAGTGTTGTCTCTGGATTGATGGTCATTGCGGTTGCAGACTTCATGTTTAGTGTGGAGCCTGATTTGATTGACACGATACCAGAGATAGTTGACTGTGAAAGGTTACCACTTACGTCAAGCAGATAGTCTTTTGATGTTTTGATGTGAATACCACGTTCATTCTCGTTGGAGTCCATCTTCTTACCATCAACAGACAGTTTGTATTGACCACCAACAATCTCAACACTAGACTTCTCTTTCGAAATGATTGTGTCACCACCGATACGTCCCTTTACATCGTCCTTGATGTTGTATGCATGGTTACCAACAATCTCCTCTTCGCGATTGCCACCAATAGGTTCACCAGTTGTCGGGTCAGACTTAGCACCAACCTTAATGCGTTCATTACCATGCACCTTGCGAAAGAAGTCTCCTTCGACCTCCAGTATGTAATCACCCTTTATCAGATGACGAACAGAACCCTCCACCGTAATATTCTGCGAACCTTTGATCACACAGTTCCCATTACCGATTACAATCTCGTAGTTATCACCAATAACCTTGACGGCCCTATCACCGTTTGCGTGTATCTCTTCAAATGTTCCTGTGCGGTGTTGTCGATACAGTCTTTCTGCGCCGGGACTGTCATCAATCTCCATGATGTGTCCAGATTCAGTCTCTACAACATGGTTGTATGGATACACACCAGAGATGTAGGGGTCAATGTTTGATGCGAACCCCTTTGGATGTGGTTCTTCCCAGAACCCTCTTGTCTCGGCCGCTGCAACATCAGACACACTTGCAAGATTTGGTTTGGTTGCAGTGGGAACACCTGTTTTGTCATTAGGGTCTGTAGGTTCTATTGCTGGTGCGGGATCACCACGCAGTCTTCGTGCGCGTCTGTCTACAAGTGACTGATGACCTTCAGATGCCTCACCTCTTCCAAGGCGACTCGTATCTGGTTCACCGATATCGTGACCACTATCTCTATCGCCTGGGTATGGACCGTACACAGGGTTCATCAAATAGTCCTGTTGAGAGGATGTATCAGAACGAGGGTCGTTGAAACCCTCTGCCGGATTTGCTTCTTCTTGTGGTGCGCCCGGAAGAGAACCCATAATCAATGGTTGTTGAAATTCATTGTCGCGCCAGAACCCTATCACCCAAGAGCCGGGTGTCAACCAAGAAGGTGTAGTACCTATTCCTTGCATCGATGGGTCTGTAACAGGGTGCATGACATGCGCCCAAGGCAAATCAGCCGTGGGGAGTGCAACAACATCCTCAGTATGGTAACCAAGGCATCGCACTCTCACACGGCCAATCTGTTCTGGATCGTTTCGGTCTTCGACAACGCCGACAAACCACTGAAATCCGTCGCGTCCCATGAAATAACTATTCTGCATGGGACTATTTATAAAGGTTAATGTAAGTCTGGGTCGCGGCCTAGTCGTTTCTCTTCGGCACTCCAGTTGTACTGCTGTACTTCAAGTTGCTTGTCTGGATTTTGTAGTTTCATCTGTTGAAGAACCTCGTCGGCTTCATCTTTTTCCAGATGTTCTACCATAGTAGATACAATCTTGTACTTAATCAAGATTAACTCCTTTTTGAGATAACCAGATGCGTTCTGTCTTCTCCACAATTAAACACTGTGTGCGGAGACGTTGTTCTTGTCTCATACACCACACCGTCCGCTGGTATTGAAAACGTTTTACTGTCTCTCAATCCACCGTCTGGTGCATTTGGAAAAAACATATACGCATGTGGGTTCGTAATTAGAGCCATATGGTAACGGTTTGCTTTATCTTTGTGTAACGAGTAAGTGGTGTGCATTCGCTTCATCATGAAACGTGCTCGCACACCATTCAAATCACTTATGATCTCTTCGAAGATAGTCCCCCTGTACAAAGGAACTATGGTATCATAGTTTGACTCTACCTTACTGGTGTTTAAAAAAGACCCACAACCGCCAAGGAACATGTCCTCGTCAGCATTTGGATCATATTGCAAGGAACTCTGTTTACTTCCGTCATTAGAAGTATACCATGCAATGTCACTTTCAATTCTTTCCCATTCCAATAGCACACGGTCCACATCATACTTGTGGACCGTTGATACTACAAAGGGATCAAACTCTTTCATGTGGGTTTATTTAGTCCACAAGAATCTCAGAAGGCAGAATAAAGTCAAAGGAACCACCGTTCCCCACAACTTCGATATACACCGAATCAAGAGACTTACCCTTAATAGGCACATACTTNTTCAACTTCTTAGAATAGGTAAAAAACACCCCATCCTTCAGAGTTACATCGTCATACGAATCCTTATCCGATCCAATCGCAAGGATTTTCGCGATTTTCGACTCGCCGTACTCACCTTCATACTTCACTACATCACCGATATTCATTTTATCCTCCTATGAATTCATCAGCCACACAAACAGTCCGAACCAGACCGCACTACCNAANAANAACANNCCCAAGACCGCAAAGACGGTCTTGAAACTACGAACAGGATGCCTTATGAGGTAGTACATAAGAAACCCCGTAACCAGTAATATAACTAAACCTATCATTACGCAGCCCTTCGAGCAATGTCATCTTCAATCATTCTATCCCGACCTTCAAGAGTCATGGGATAACCACGTTCTTTAAGAATCCTTGCAACCGTGGGACTTACATAACCCTTAGTCTCAAGAACCTTCAGAGGAGCCAGACCCTCGTTCTCCAAGAGATCGAAGTACTCATCAACGGTGAAGTTCTCACGAAGGAACTTCTTGAAGGCAACCATACCACCATTCTTGAACCGAGCAACGAACCGACGCTTACGACGATCTTTATAGATCAGGTACATTCCATCGTAGTCGAAGTCTTTATTGTCAAAGTAAACAGTCATGTCTTTCTCCGTTGTTTTCCGAGTATGTCTAATAGTACCATACTTAGAATCATATGTCAACAAAATAATGCAGGGAAGTTCAAATTAATTTCGCTCAGTTTCGGGGGGGGGGTGTTATGCTGAGAAAGACTCACCGCATCCACAGGAAGATGTTGCAACAGGATTGACCACTTTCAGAAAGCTGCCTCCCAACTCTGTGACGTAATCAATCTCAGAACCAATCAGGAACATCTCTGCCATCGGGTCTACCACCAGAACATTGTCAATAGGATCACTCCAAGTAACACTGGGATGATTGCTCGCAAAGTCCCACACATACTGCATACCAGAACAACCACCACCCTTTACGCCTAACGAGACATAATCAGAGGGGGGTGCAACTGAACTGAGATATTCCTTTGCGGAGTCTGTAAGAGTAATCATGAGACTATTTATTATCGAAACAACAGATACACAATACCACTGAGAACAATGATATCAGCACAGACACTCCACGCAATATACGCACGGAGTAGCCATTTGGTAACCACCTTGGGGAACTTGGGAAATATCATGAAGACACCTTATTGCATTTATAGATTAGAAACACCTTGCCAGTTTTAGGGGGGTATAAGTCAAAATAAAGGTGGACTGTCTGATTAGTCTGCCTGGCCATCAGCGCCTAACCCAAACAGTCCACTTTGCGGGGTGGTTAGTCCCGCTGTGTTAAAAGAGAGAGTGTCAGGACACCTAGCACATTAGCAATTTACGAAATCCCACACGGGACACTCTCTGAGTTATATCGTGAGGGTNTTTCTGTCACCCAGCGCCCTCAGTCTGGAACTCCCTGATTCGCCTTCATCGGGACGAAACCACCTCTCTATCTTACGGTCAACAGGGAGATATTCAATCGTTGACCGCACTCCAATCCACTCACCGATCCCACATAGCTTTCAATTCGTTGGAGAGAACCTACTCGCGGCGTTTACGGGATTTACATTATCGTCACATCATTCAGAAACCTTTGTCTCTCTAGGGGTCATCACCATTCTGTCTCTATAGTATCACACCAGAGATACTTTGTCAACCTTTTTCTCAAACTTTTTTAGGGCCGCCTTGAAGGGGGTTTCNNCNAGGAGNTCTGCACCGCACTTGTCCCACATGCCTTCGCCACTACCTCATAGGTGTAGTCTCTCAGACGCCAGAGGTACATGGGAGTGACCCCATCTAGGTTAGACTTACCAGTGGCCACCAGACCGATATTACCTTCGTACATNAGACCCAACCCTCCATGAACTTATCCAGAGCATCGGCAGCAGCCTTCTCTGCCTCATCCTCAGTGAAACCCTTGGCATCAAACTTTTCCTTGAGCTCAAAGAACTTGTTCTCTAGGAACATCTCAGCATAGTAATCATAACTCATCACNTNTCTCCNTAACCATCCTACATACCCNNTATACACCANNGTCAAGGGATTGTCAAGNACTTTTTANCAAAAAACCTCAGAAAAATCTCTGAGGTTCTTGGAAAATGTCGGGAGTCTGCAAAGTAAGATGCACACAACTCTATGTTTTTTTATACCTTTTTAATGTTCTTCCGCATCCTCTATCTCCCACTGTCTATGCAGTGTTAAAGACTTGTCTATGGGTAAATCACCGTATACAGGCGTATCATGCCACCATATAATACCTATTGATACACGATTCCCCTTGTATGGTCGTACTCTATGCGTTATATTGCAGTCNAATGATACATGACGATTTACCAGAGGTTTTACCAGTGTTCCATCCTCTAACTCTAGTTCTCCTCCCTCGTCAGGTGTTTTTAGGTAATACAGGTTTGTTCTTTCGGGGCGTTTTATCGGATATTGCGTATTACCGTTAACTGTGCAATATGAGTCTATATCATTGTGCCATTGTGGGTCTATCGGTCTTATGTTATACCAAGCGGTAGCACCTCTATGCGTTTGGTCGGGTTTATCCAACAACATTAGGTCATGTAAAGCATGTGATGGTTTTGCGTTATATCCTAACCAGTGTACACTATTATATTCTATATGTAATGAGCACAGGTCATTATAATGTGCGTCATCTATCCAGTTATCCTGTATCATATCTTCTCCGCATCACTCACCAGAGCCATCTCTACCACAGTTCTACCACATGCCACACAGCGTTCATCATCCCCTACTATGCATATGTCTATACAGGGGGTCACAGAGATAACCTCTTCCCATACATCATGGTTGATTTTAGTCTTGTATTCGTCTATCTTATTCACACGCATCATCCCTTAGAATATAGTCTAGTGTATCTTCCGCAGGCGCTCTATAGTTGTCTATGATGTCACCTATATGTCTATCGCATCCTATGCATATATCATTCTCATTCAGAGTGCATACTCCTATGCATGGTGAATCCTTCTTTATTTCCTCTACTGTTCTACGCATCTGTCTTAGCATTTGGTATGGCTCTACCTCTACTGTCTGTGCGAACCATGACATATTCACCTTCGCATACTCTCGTATTATATGTATCTTTTATATGCACATCTACCTTGATTGTGAGTGATGTTCTTCCTCTCTTGACTATCTCCGCATGGCATTGTAATATATCCCCTATCTCTACAGGTGAATGAAACACTACGTTATTGACTGCCTTTGTTACATAGTCATATGAGTTGCATAGTACTCCCGCAGCTTGGTCCATCTTGGAGAGTATAAAACCGCCGAAAATCTTTCCCTGTGGGTTAGTATCGGCAGGCATTGTCATGATCTGTAATACGAGTTCTTTCATATGGTTGCACCCTCTATGTCAAATACAAGGTTTATCTTGGGAATATTTCCGTGATTATGTGATGTGTGTGGTCTTTTGTTGTTGAACCACCATACCTCACCCTTACTCCATACCTTTGTTACAGGTGAAACCAGTTCCTTGACAGGCAGTTCATATATCCTGTCCTCTTCCTCATGGTCCACTGTGTACTCATAACACCCATCAATCACTATGTGAAATCGGTCTTTCTTATAGTAGAAAAGGGTTGATAGAGGTTTGAATTTGTTGACAGATGCAAAACCGCAATCATATTTGTCGGGTTGTGCGTCTAGGTGTAGTCCAACTCTGGAGTCGGGGGGTGTGCGATAATACATGGCTCTTGCATACTTACCCCCATATGTGGTTGCAAACCATACCAGTATTTTCATCGCCTCTGGATACAGAAACAGTGCGTTTGTGACGCGAAATTCGGGCAGGCACAGGTCATCCAAAGGTGTCTCATACTCACATGGACTATATTGCAGATTTAGGTCACCACCCTCATAATGTTCTGTATGTCGCAGAAGAGTTTGAACCTCTGTTCCTATCCACTGTCTTCCGTGACCAACCCGATCACCCGTTGGTTCCCATAGAGAATTGTCTATCTCATCCAGCATGGGTTGCACATCAATTTTTGTTATTTGTTTCATCATCAGTAATAGTTGATATTGAGCACTATGCGTCTATCCGTATTCGTCTGGCTGACAACGTAATGTGGTGTGTTTGCAGGGAATATAACCACTCTGTTTGCAATCGATTCTACCTCTGTACCGTCCACAACCGTTTTTCCGTTGCATGTATTTAGATAGAATATAGCGGTATTGTGGTCCATATTCTCTGTTACCTCGTCTACATGTTCTATACCGCGAATGTGTTTGTTTCGATTGATTAACAGGTTGAGACGCATTCTCAGTGGTGTTGTGCATCCTATCGCACCCATCAGGGGCGTGAACATTTTAAACAGGGGTGATATAGACGGCATTGGTCCCATGTTGTCCACCAGTGCGTCATTCGAAGGTTCTGGACCCGCGTATATGACATGAAAAAAGAATGACTCATCCGATGATCCATCCTTCAATAGAACCTGTGATGGTGAGTATGCCCACAATACAGGTTCATTCCAGTAGTCAAAGAATCGACTATGCACACGGTCAAAGTNTTTCTGCGNCATCACATTGTCGATGATTTTCACGCGAAGAAGTCCTCTAGTGTTCCCACTTTGTTGTCAACCACTACAGCACGAAATCCATTTGTTTGATAACCCATCTCCCAATCAGTAAAATATGTTGGAACTTCAAGTTCTGGTTTTTCCATGATATAATTTGGTTTACCACCCTTATATAGATTAAATCCAAGATGTTTGTATCTATCTCTTGTAAGGATGCATGTCTTTTTGGTTAAATCTTTCAACATTTCATTCTGTTCTTTCTTAATATAATGTGTTTTACGACACATCATGAAAACATCCTCAAAATAGTCATAATCATCTAGTAGTATTTCTGATTTATCCATTATGAACTTTGTAACAGATTGTGGCGCCATATAATGATCATCTGCCATGGGTTGCATCTTCCATTCATTTTTGAGGACTGTGGAAAAACCACTCCTTTCAGCGCCACTTGAAAATACTTGATCATAAAATAATCTGGAAATAGATCGTTCAGCGTCACTAATCAACGTCTTATTCCACCGATATTGATTAGCGCGTAGTGAATTAAATGCAGTCAGTGCATATTCAGTTGGGTCTTTACGTTCTCTGCTCATGCAAAAAAGTCCTCTAATGTTCCTTGTGTACCATATGAACTGTCGATCAACCACTGCGCTTTGTCCGTGATAAACTTGAGTGGTTCTACGAAGCTCTTTTCGAATTGTGCATCATAGTCGATATACTTGTATATGTCAAGTTCCTTTGGCATAAATGTGATGAACGAGAATGCACTGGATTGATAGACGTTAGGCTCCTTGAGATGCACAAATCGCACCTTATCACCCTCTTGAATATACGGATATTTGTTGGATAGGTTATCCTTCTCCACCAGATAGTTGTATAGAATAGCACCCTTGACATGTATGGGCGCGCCGGACGCAAACAGTTTGTGAGTTCCGCGAAACTTCTTGACACCGTTACAGGATCGTGGATATGCGATCTCTTCTGGTGGTAGTGACATGAATTCATCACGAAAGTCCTGTATGAACGTGTTGAGTTCCTTCTCCGTACCACCCATGATGATGTTCATCGCACCCTTAATCTTCTCTCGACAGGGGGCAGGAGTGGATGACTTGACCGCTTCGATACCCATCATCTTGAGTTTGGGTTCCTTNTACCGCACACCCTCAGAGTCATGCACATTGAGGATATACCGCTTCTTGGCAGTCCAGATACCCTTATCCGCGATCACCTCGCGTTTCATGTACATCTTCTGGTCATATGCGTTCATATGCGTAGCAAGAGCCGCATAAGACTTATCAATAAATGGTTCCAACTTCTCTTTTGCAAGTTTGTCCAAGAAGTTGACGACTTTGCGAGGGTCTGGTCCCTCTCCAAAGATTTTATGTACCAGTGCGTCAAAAGTAATGTATACTGAATCTGTATCCGAAGCGATAACATAGTCTATGTCCTTTGTTTTGAGTATCTTATTAAGGTGTATGTTGAGTGCCTTCTCTATCCATCGTATGGACAACTGTCCGGCAGTGGTGATAGCAGTGGCGATCAACAGGTCATAATACCGAAACCAGTTGTTACCAATCGCACCATAAGCGGAGTTCAGTGATATCTTCTTGGCCATCTGAATGTTGTTATACTTGGATATGTCCTTCAACAGTGCGGGGTTCTTGGTATCTTCATACTCCTGTTCCGCCTGCAACAGTAGTTTCTTGTACTTCACACGGTCATTGTATATCTGTTCCATGAGTTCAGGCAGAAAACCCTTGATATCCCTGCGAAAGAACGCACCATTAGGCGTCATGCAGTGTTCAGTGTTGTTCTTGACCTCACCATTCAACAGTTTGTCCACCATACCCTTTTCGAGTTCCGCACCGCTGTTGACGAGAGTTTCTGGTGACATATTGTACTGCATGATAAGATGCGGATACAGTGAGTTGAGGTCGAATGACATCACCCAGTTGTGCATACCCACGAGCGGGTCTTTCACATATGCACCCTCATATTTGTCTGTCTTTTCGTGTTCTTTCTTAGGCGGAATGACGATGTTCTTCTCGCGAAGGTGGTTATAGATAAGAATATCCCAGTACCGCACCTGTCCTAGTACGTCAGTCAGATTGACCTTTGCCTCATACGCCATCGTGACGATGAGTTCGATGAGTTTCATCTTGTCTTCTAACTTGTCAACCAGTTCAACGTCTGTTATATTGTATTCGATGAAGGACTGATAATCGTTGGTATACCACTCGCGGAAAGTGTCGTATGGGTTACCATCCTTGCGTTCACCAAGCTCTACATACGCGATATAGTCCAGTGTGTACCGTTCCTGATTGGTGTATGTGAACTTACGATACAGGTCATAATAGTCTAGTGCAGAAACACCATCGATAGTGTAAATCTGGTGGGTTCTACCCATCTGATATACCTTGCGGTCAAACACGTTGCGCCATGGCGACAGTCGTTTCACCTCGTCCTCGTCAAACACTCGTTTGATACGATTGCAGAGATAGGGAATATCAAAAAACTCAGTGTTCCAGCCCGTGATGATATCAGGGACGTTCTTCTCCCAGAATGCAAGAAACTCCTTGATCAGATGCACCTCAGTATCACACTGAATATACGTCACATCATCGCGACTGTTCTCAAACTCATGCAGACCAAACACCACAATCCGCTTGGACTGATGGTTCTTGACTGTGATTGATAGCAGGGGTTCCAGCGCGTCCTCTGGTTTCGGAAACCCGTTCTCGCACTCTACCTCGATATCGATGGTGACCACAAGCATCTGGTCCAAGTCCCAATCGACACGGCCGGGATACTCGTCTGATATCCAACAATACGGGTATTGTGTGTTGCCGAAAACGATATCTTGGTTCTCTCTACTCGCAATCCAATCTTTTGCTTCTCGAATGGAATTGTGTTGTTTTGGTAATACCGCACGGCCGTCGAGCGTGGTGTATCCTGTTTTCTCTCCTGTCGTAACAAGGTCGAATAGGGTAGGTTCATACTTGACACGTTTGGTCAGACGTTTACCGTCCTCAACGTAACGCACAAGTAGCGAGTTGCCGTACTGAAGTACATTTGTGTAAAAAGACATAGGTTGACTATATATCATTCACACCAATCTGTCAAGGTACTTGACACACAATAACTAAGGTGATATAAATAGAGACATGAATACATTTCTAGAACTCCTTTCTGAAGACAAGGGTGGTAAGAACTTACACCTTGAACACCTAGAGGATGAAATACTCAACTATGGCGTAGATGGTGGACGCGCAGCGATTAACTTTCTGCGATCCCTCCGCGATATGTTGGCCGGAAGTTCCCGTTCTTCCGTAAACATGACAGTCAAATGGGATGGCGCACCCGCAATATTCGCAGGGATTGACCCAGAGGACGGAAAGTTCTTTGTCGCAAAGAAATCTGTGTTCAACGTCGATCCTAAACTGTACAAAAGCAATGAAGAAATAGACGAAGATTTGTCAGGTACTCTGAATAGTAAATTCAAGGTAGCCCTCTCAGAACTCTCTAAAATCGGTATAAAGGGTGTTCTACAGGGTGATTTGATGTTTACCGACGATATCGAAACTGACACCATTGATGGAGTATCCTACTACACATTTCAACCCAACACCATCGTATACGCGGTTCCCACTGACAGTGATTTGGGTAAGGCCATGAATCGTGCAAAGATTGGTGTTGTGTTCCACACCACATACACAGGTAACGATCTACAGTCTATGAAAGCATCCTTTGGTGCAGACATCAAGGGACTACGCAAGACTTCCTCAGTGTGGATGGATGATGCAACATACAAAGACACATCAGGTCGTAGCACTTTCACTGCAAAAGAAACAGACAAGGTGACCAAATATCTCAGTGATACAGGTCGCACATTCCAACGCATCAATGCAAATGGACTGAAGGCGTTTCTGCGATTACAGGAAAGTATGAGGGGTAATCTACAGGGTGCATCACTCAAGACATATAACAATAGCATGGTCCGTAAGGGACAGAAGATTACTAACCCAACCGCACACGCAAAGGGATATGAGGATTGGGTCAGAATGCACTTCGACAAACAAATTGAGAAGGCAAAGAGTCCTGCTGGTAAGAAGAAATATCAGGACATGCAGAAAGAGTATGTCCGTGAGGTCAAGAAGCACACCAAGAACCTAGGCAATATCATTCAGTTCCAGAACCATCTCGTAGATGCAAAACAGGTCATCGTNGAAAAGTTGAACTCAGTCCGCCAGATGACTGACACATTCATTCGCACTGCCAATGGATATAAGGTAACAAACCCAGAAGGTTACGTTGCAATTGATCGTGTAAAAGGAAATGCGGTCAAACTTGTTGACCGCATGGAATTCTCCTTTAATAACTTCACCGCCATCAAGGCGTGGGATCGTTAACCGTACTTGAATTCCTTTCCTGCTGCCTCTTCCAACTGACTCATAATCTCATCAGTGAAATAAGTCTCAGGGTCATTCATTATGGTCTTACCAAACTGTTTTGAACCATCAGGCAGTTCGATACGAGTGGATACCTTCTTAAAGATTCCATGTTTCTCTGCAAGTTCCAGTAGACCATAGTATCTATCCAGACCATCGCTGTACGATAGACGCACATCAACCATCTTGTTCTCCACAGTCAACCGTGACTTGTGGTTCTTACAGTGAATGATATTACCCACCACCTCAGTGCCGTCCTTATCCTTCTTCTTCGATAGATAGATGATTGAGGACGCCGCATACTTGAGTCCAGAACCACCACCCATCTCCTTCTGTGGGAACATGGACCCAACCACATCATAGGTATGGTTAGTGACCACCATAGGCACCTTTGCCTTACCCAGTTTCAATGTCAGGACACGGAACGCAGCCTTGAGAACTTGTGCGCGAGTCATGTCGCGTGTCTCTTTACCGTCTGCTGTATCCTCTACCTCTTTGGTGGTAGACAGCATACCCAGTGAGTCAAGACACAACATCATCTGTGGACGATCACCCTCTGGTTTCGACAGATGGTCATCCAGAACACGGATTGCTTGTGTGCGAAACTCTTGCACTGTGGTGACAGGCATGATAACCATACGCTTGGGGTCAATGCCACGATCAATCACCATCTGGCGTGTGATTGCACTCTCACTCTCAAAATACAACACACCAGCATTAGGGTTAGCATCAAGAAAGTTCTTGACCATACCCATGAGAAAGAATGTCTTACCTGTTGCACTCTCACCCGCAATCGCGGTAATCTTATTCGATGGTAGACCACCATTCAGACTACCAGATAGAAGTGCGTTGAAGATGTATGAACCAGTGTCAATAAAACTCTCAACATCTCCTGCTTCCACCCCATCGTCTACGATTGCAGCGTACTCGTTTCCTGCTGCCTTGATTGCATCCTGTAAAAAATTACTCATCCGTGCCTCCTTTATAAATCAATGTTTCTTCTTCCATTCTCTGTTCAATGATATCAACTAGAATATCACCTATCAATGTAAAAAACTCCTCATCGAACTCATCGCGAGGAATGTTGTTGTTGTCTTCTATGTTGTAGTCAAACGAGAGTTGTGCAAACCCATCTGATGTAGGCTCTGGAACACTAATGCGTCCATACGAGTAGATTACACCAGAGAACTTGTGATCACCACGCAAGAGAACTGATGCTTGAGCATCGTCCTCTCTTGATACATACTCCCATGTGTTTGGATTAATTCTTGGTATGCTCATACTTGCCACCCCTCTCCAAAGTCTGTCTTGTCGAACACGGGTTCGTTGAATGTGTCTTCCTTCTGGTTACTGTCAACGAGTCCCTGTTGTTCACTCTCTTCTAGATCATGCAGTCGCATCTTTGCACGGTCAATACCAATGACGAATCTCTTGTTCATCGTTGGATCATTGTATCGGTTCTTCAACTGTTTGACTGCGATCTGGTTTCGTTCCTCAAGCTCCTCACTAGAAATAAGCGCAAACATGAGGTCAGCCGTAGCAGGAAGACCGAAAGATTCACTTGTGTCTTCCAGACCCACATCAGTGTTGGAGTACCCAGAGCGAGTTGTCTGTGTTGCCGACATAATCGGGACGTTTGTCTCAACTGCGAGTCCCCTAAGTTCTTCTGCAATCGATTTAATATACATGTACGAGTTGACATTTGCTGCCCCCTTGAATCTACTAGATGCACAGATGTTCAGATAGTCAATGAAGATGATATCTGGTTTGAATGACTTCTTGACTGCGAGTTCCTTGATAAGACCACGAAAGTGTCCAGAGTGTGCAGACGCAGTTGGATACTCCTTGATGACAATCTGCCCTGTGGTGTTCTTGATGATCTTATTGATCTTGTCGTCATACATCTGCTTTGGTAGACTATGTAGGTCTTCCATAGAGATGTTCATGAGGTTTGCATCTATGCGTTCTGCGATACGTTCCTCTGCCATCTCAAGTGAGACATACAACACGTTCTTACCTTGGTTCATACAGTTTGCAGCCATGTGACACATGAACAGAGACTTACCCACACCAGTTCCAGCGAGGGCAATGTTTAGTGTCTTGGGTGGCAATCCACCCTTGGTTATACGATTGAAGAAGTCAAGGTCGAAAGGTATCTTCTCTTCTACCGTATGATAAAATTCAAATCGGGACTCTGCATCCAGTAGGTAATCATGCCCAACAGAATTATCAAAACCCACAGCCAAGGCATCAGTGAGAATGCTCGGGATAGCATCGACATTTCGATTCTTATCTTTTCCATCAATGATTTGTATGCCTTCAACAATTGCATTATATACCGCCTTATCCTTGCAGAACTTCTCAGTGGTTTCTACCAACCACTCTAAGTTCGCATCATCGTCTTTCTCAAGACTCTTAACTATGTCAATCACCGCCTTCACATCTTGTTCGTTCAAGTCACGGCGATTATCAATCTCAATCTCTATGGATGTTTTATTTGGTAGGGAGTTATACTTCTCCACGAACTTTTGTATCTCTTCGAATACNATACGTTCACTGCGATCAGAAAAGTAGTCTCCCCGCATATGGGGGAGAACCTTCCTCGCATAATCTTCATTTGCGATCAACTCAGATAGAGTTGTTCTCTCAATAGTTTGCAACTACGCTGCCTCCTCGAAATATAGTTGTGATACCTTGATCCCGCACTTCTCAAGAAACTGAAGTCCTTCCTTGGATTTGTACGGATCAGAGTACACAACCTCAATTACACCAGCAGAGTATAACATCTTTGCACAAGAAATGCAAGGTGCATGTGTAATAAATGCTACCGAACCCTCACCTGACTCGTTAGACCTTGCAAGTTTTGCAACCGCGTTTGCCTCTGCGTGTATCACCTCTGGTTTTGTATGATTGTCATCGTCCTCGCAATCGTTTGACCAACCGCTCGGAGTTCCATTGTATCCGATACTTATAATTCGATGGTCCTTGACCAGAACACATCCAACCTTCAGACGTTGCGCCGTGCTGCACATTGCGTATGCGTATGCAGCCCGCATATGAGCATACCTGTGTTTAGGTTTCATAGAGTTCATACTCATAGTTGTCAGTCTCTTGATTTTCACTCAAAATGAACGCACCGTTGCGAAGATGAAACTTACGAGCCATCTCAGTCTTGGGTGATAACGTGACCAAACGATGAAATTTATTGTCCCACGCATAATCCCGCAATTCATTTATGATGTCTCGTCCAGCACCCTTGGTATAACTCCACACAGTGTATGCGATACAGTTATTGCCTGGCGGGTGTGCGTACAGCGCGAGTTCTCTTACAGTTGTAGGTATGTCTGATGTATGTGCAACGCAGACAATGGCATCAGGTTTATCCTCACCGATGTAAAATATTTCCCCCACCGACTTACGAAACGCATACGACAATGAAGGACGAACAGGGTCATCCTTCATATACGAAGCATCATTTAGAACCTTTATCAATGCAGTCTCCCAGACTGTCTCAGTAGGTATGCCAATACGTTAGACCAGTATTGTATACCCCACTCTGACCCACTAATCACACAATGGTCGTAGGCTGTTCTTGCATTTGCTATAAGACGATCCGAACGATCCGAAATCATCAGTTTGAAACTCCTGTATCATGTTTCCGAATAGACTAAAAAACTCTTTGACCTTTGCAGACTTGTCTGCGCGAGGAATACAGAGTGTTTCAACTTCTATTCCTTGTGACGAAACAATTCTTGCTTGTTCCATGCATGTTTCCATATCAGGCATATTTACATTATACTCTGATCCTGTCATAGTCATTACGACCAATAGTGCTTTTATCATACTTCACTCCATCCTGTCATTTCACACTTGTACTTAGTGTTTCCAATCAAAACCATGTCGCCCGTCATCGTGCTCCGACAAGCGGCACCACCAAACATCTTGGTAACACCTTCATTTTCCCACCACGCATTCTCAATGCTGTTGGTTTTCATGAACGCAGTCTCTAACTTTTCAGCAGTGGTTGCGTCCTTCTTGACCTCTACAAACGCAACCGTCTCAGGCGCGTCCTCATAGGCCGCGTGTATCACTGCGACCTTTTCGTATAAGAGGTTCTTCATCAATGCGTCAGTTTTATTCATCAGACAATCTCCGCAGGCTTGTTCCACTCACCAATCTTGATTTCGTTGTACCAAGCAGTGTGGAAGTAATCAATCATGCTATCGCTCTTATCGAACCACTTGTCACCCTTCATGGCAGCAAGCAACTTGTTTAGGAACTTCTTGGCAGTCCCCTCAAAGAACGTATCAATGTGGTAGACGTTCACATCGCTGTTGGCAATCTCTTTAGGAGTGAAGAGTCCAGCAGGAATCTTCCGAAGGGTCACAACCAGAGTGCTGTGATGGTCAACCTTGATGGTTCCCTTCACACCGAACTCGGCAAGAACCGCCTTAATAGCAGGGGCAAGTTCTTTCTTCGTCTCTTTACTCACATAAGCCATTTGTCTTTCCTTCTCTGATTATGTCTAACTATACCACACTCAAACGAATCTGTCAACCCCTATTATGCAGCAACAGCAAATATTTCTGCGTCACTACCGTAGAGGTCGAACTTCTTGGAAACCAGTTCCTTCTTACCCGACTTGGGGAAGTCGATAATCTTGGAATAGGGCGACTTCTTGGCATACACCGTAATGTCACGTTCCTTGTTGAGTTTATTCCAAATGTAACGACCACCAACCGATGCGCTCGTACCAGCCATCAGGGTGATGTCCAGTTTCTTCATAAGAAACTTGTAAATCTTAACGGCAAGGTTCTTACCCTTGTACCGACTATCCACATTGACCAAATCGATGTGCCAGGCACCACGATATTTTGACAACTCTACCATTGCGGCAACCCGATAGCGGGTTTCCATGTAACCCTCTATATTACGCACTCTCTTCGTCACATTGCGGTCATAGACCCACGCGGTCATATATGTGCGTTCTTCTTTCTCAATATAGATATCGTACCCAAAGGCGCGACCTATGAGTTCTAGGTCTTCTAGATTACCATAACCAAGGAAGTTTCCCTTGTCCATCGTAATTCTCTCAACCATCTGTAACCTCTTGATTTCCGATTATGTCTAATCATACCATACGGAAAGGGGTTTGTCAACTAAAATCTGTCAGGAATCCAAGAAAAATTAACGTCATCCAACCACCGCCATTCACCAGTTTTCAGTGATTTTATAGGGGGTAATGCGGGTTTGGGGTTCATACTCACAACTCCAGGCGGAATGTCGAGGACTTCCCACTTATCGCCGTGTTCTCTGATTCGATTCTTACCCTTATTGGTCTTCCCTTTGAGCGTCAGAATCAT
>FUFK010050862.1_pt1 | contig 146904 bp, 198 predicted proteins | sample 1021851 | NCBI WGS metagenome assembly FUFK01 (sample SAMEA51879418, study PRJEB19060) | metagenome | reverse complement strand
ACTCTTGGATCTGCTGTTGTAAACTCTTCTCTTACTAATGTTGGAACTCTTACAGGTCTTACAGTTTCTGGTAATGCATCGCTTGAAGGTAATGTAGATTTAGGTAATGCTACATCTGATACTATTACTGCAACAGGTAGATTCGATAGCGACATTGTTCCTTCAACTGATGGAGCAAGAGACCTAGGTTCATCCACATTAGAATTCAAAGACTTATTCATTGATGGAACTGCTCACATCGATACACTAGATGTTGATGAGAATGCAGGTATAGTCGGTGATGCAACAGTTGGAGGAACACTAGGTGTTACTGGCGACGCAACATTAGGAGCAGACCTTGATGTCACTGGTGCAGTTACTGCAACTTCATTCACTGGATCTGGATCAGGATTATCTGCAGGAACTACACCAATCACCACTCTTGATATAGATGGTGGTACAGATATTGGTGCTGATCTAGCAGACGGTGACTTGATCGTAGTTGATGATGGAGCAGGCGGTACAAACCGTAAGTCTACAATGTCTAGAGTCAAGAGCTATGTTCTTGGTGGTGGACAAGGTGCTACATTTGCTGCAATCAATGTTACAGGTATAAGCACTGTTGCTTTTGTAGATGCTACACAATTCAAGGTATCTGGTATTTCCACATTTACTGGAGCAATTGATGCTAACGGTGGAGCAACTATTGATAATATCCAAGTTGGAATAACTGGTGATAATGAAATAGATACTGCTTCTGGAAATCTAACATTAGATTCTGCCGGTGGCACTGTAGCAGTTGATGATAACTTGACAGTTAGTGGCGATGCAACAATTACAGGAGGATTAGTTGCAAACGGTAACGTTGATTTAGGAGACGCTACTAGTGATACAATTACTGCAACAGGTCGTTTTGATAGTGATCTAATTCCATCAACAGATGGTGCAAGAGATCTTGGTGCATCCGGTCTTGAGTGGAAAGACTTATTCCTCGATGGAACTGCTCATGTTGACACATTAGACGTTGACGCGAACGCAGGAATCATTGGTAATGCAACAGTTGGAGGCACATTCGATGTCACTGGTGCAACAAACCTAAACGATACTACACAGTCAACCAGTAACACAACTGGTGCTTTGATTGTTGATGGTGGTGTTGGTATTGCCAAGAATGCAAACATTGGTGGAACACTTGATGTAGACGGACAAATCACAAGTTCTGCACCTCTAAGAAATTCAACTGGTGGTGGATTGATTCCCGGAGTTGGTATTCACTCACAATCTTCTGCTGCAGGTCTTGTAACTGCATTCTTATTCAAAGGATCAGGTCTAGAAAACTTTGTTGTTGAAGATGGTATTGGTGAGGTAACTGTATCTGGTGTTGCTGCTACAACATTCACAACATCTCAAACAACAACTCTTACTGAAGGGCAAACTGCAATTACAGTTTCTTCTTTCTATGAAGAAGGATTTGTAGATGTATACCTAAACGGTATTCGTCTTATCACAGGAACTGACTACACAGAAACAAATGATAGCACAGTTACACTTACATCAGGTGGAACTGCAGGGGATGAAGTTGAAGTTGTTGCTTGGAAATCACTAGGAGACATTGTAAACATCAATAGTCTGAAGACTGCTGGAGATCTAACAGTATCAGGGGTGGCAACTGCTACTGGTGGATTTGTTGGAGACTTGACAGGTGATGTTGTTGGTAATATTACTGGAGACATTACTGGTTCTCTTGCAAATGCAACTGCAAATACTTTACCTCTAGGTGTAATAGACATCGACGGTGGTACAGCAACAACAACACTTGCTGATGATGACCTATTCATCGTTGATGACGGTGCGAACGGTACAAATAGAAAGGTTACATTTGAGACAATATCTGATGCAATCTTAGGTGGATCAGGTGGTGCTACATTCGCTGCTGTAAACGTAACTGGTATTGGTACATTCGGTGGAATACTTGATGCAAACGGTGGTGCTAACATCTCTGGTGGTGCAGGTTTAGTTGCTTCAAGTGCAAAGGTATCTGACTTATCAGCAGGTCGTGTTGTACTAGCAGGCACAGATGGAGAGATAGAAGACTCTGGAAACCTTACATTCAACGGATCTAAGTTGACTGTCACTGGTAATGCTCAAGTGACATCAGATCTAGATGTTGACGGTGGAATGAACGTCTCTGGTGGAGAATCTGTAATGAGTTCTGCCACAGTTTCAGATCTTACTTCTGGAAGAGTGGTTCTTGCAGGCACATCCGGTGCTTTAGAAGACTCAGGAAACCTTACATTCAACGGTTCTACTCTTGCTATTACTGGTGCTGCTACAGTTTCATCTAATCTTACAATTAGCGGAGACCTCACAGTCAACGGTACAACCACACAGATCAATACAGTCAATACAACCATTGAAGACACACTACTTGAATTACAAAAAGTAGACGGTGGTAACTTAGGTTCAGATACTAACAAAGACGTTGGTATCGTCATGAACTACTATGACGGTTCTGCTAAGAAAGCAGCAATCTTCTGGGATGATTCAGCAGGTAGATTTGCTTTAGCAAGTGAAGCGACTGAAACTACAGGTGTTCTAGGTTCACTAACATACGGTGGTTTAGAAGTTGGTTCATTATACGTCAATGATTGTGCCGGTGCTTCACAAGTTATCTCATGTAGTGGTTCTACAAGATCTCTTGAGAACATCACTATCGATGGAGGCTCGTTCTAAAATAGAGTTATAAAACTTACATATATAAGGGGACTAGACAGTCCCCTTTTTTATAATTAATTATGGATCCTGAAGTACAAGCATTGATTGCAGTTTACCAAAAAAGATTGGCAGATGTAACTGCACAGGCGATTGCATATGAAGCAAGAATTGCTATTCTATCAAAACAGATGCAAGAATTAACACAACAACCTCCTACGCCAGCACCAGTTAAAAAACCAACAAGAACTAAGAAAAGTACAGATGGTGGAACATTCTGATAAAAACTATCTTAATGAATTAATAAAAAAGCGAACAAATATTAAATTTTTTTCTGATAAAATTCCTGATAAGGATATTATTAAGAAAATATTAGATGACACATTAGCAGCAGCACCAGTAAAAAATAATATATACCATTACAGTCTTGAAGTATATGGTCCAGAGTTTTATGAAGCAAAGAAATCTCTGCTCCTTCAAACTTTATGTGTACCTAAAGCACGTCATCCAAAAAAAGGTTTACTTAAAATGATGGGTACAGATATAGAAGATATAAGAATGATGACCAAAGATGAAGTAAGAGAAGAATACGATAAAAAAATACAGTATCTCAACACATGGGACTTAGAAGATATATACCAGACTTTTAAAGTTAATACACAAGTGATCGCTCCTTATCTGTTGGTATATAAATTCCACAGAAATCAGTATATTCCTCAGAGAATCAAAAACCGTAAAAATAGTGAAGAAATTAAGATGGTGAGCTGGTCTTATGAGGGTGCAATAATGCAAGCATCAATGCATTCAATAATTTTATCTTTAAATGCTAGTTACTATGACATTGATCATGGATTTTGTAGATGTTATGGACAATGTAAAGGCAATGAAAAAAATACTATATTTAATGAACCAAAAGAAAATTTAATTTTCATGTTAGGATTAGGTTACAGGGGAGAAAAACCATATCCCGGACTATGTAACGAAACTGACAAGAAATCTGATAAACCTAAACCAGAACAATTTTACCAATGGATGTGATGAAATCTTATTTCAGTGGTAAATGGTCAGACATGAGTTTGGATTCTTACGAGTGGTCTGGTTATCGATTGATTGATGAAGTAAACTCTCAAAAACCTAGATCTGTTTTAGATGTTGGTTGTGGTTTTAACAGATTCAAAGGAAAGATAAACAATTTGATAGGTATTGATCCCTATAATGACTATGCAGATATCAAAGTATCACTTGAAGATTACAAAGCAGGACCTGTAGACATAGTGTTATGTCTTGGATCTATTAATTTTGGTGACGAAAATACCATTGATAATCAAATAAAAATATTGCATGAATTGTGGTATAAAAAAGCGTACTTCAGAGTCAATCCCGGACTAAAACATACGTGGCATGACAAGGGAGATTGGGATGGAATCGTTTGGTATGATTGGAGTCGATCAAAGATTGATAGTATTGTCGATAAGTATAAGTACACTCTAGATCGTTTTGAAGAGGAGTTGACAATACAAGGTCATCGACGTTATTATTTTGAATTAAGTAAACCAAATTTATAAATAAAAAGGTAATTACCAAAATATTCACATGTTATCTGGAACAGATTTCGTAAAGAAAATCAAAGAAGGAAACAAAGAATTATTTGAAGCATCACGCTCAAATGTTCGTCGTTTCTTCAACTCAAATCCAAGCGACGAATACTTAGTTGAGCACTTCCGTGGACGTATGGTCAACGAAGCTCAAAACATGTATGCAATCGCAGGACAAGTTGCATCTGCTGACCCATCTGCAGACGTAAAAGATCTAGAACTACTTTCTAAGCAAGCATTAGACGAAGCAAAGCACTTCAGAATGGTAAAGGAAGTAATCGAGCATATCACTGGTGAAGAACTAGACGTTGCTGCTGCATTCGCTGCTGAAGCAGAAGCACCACAAGCAAAGGGTGCATCACTTCTTGAGAAGTATGAAGCATCAAACGACGAAGCAGCACTTGCTGCATATCAGTTAGTTGCTGAAGGAAGAGCAGAAGCAGTATGGAACGAAATGGCAGACTGTGTAGAAGATAAGTTCATCTCTACAAGATATGCTTCAATCGCTAAAGACGAAGGATTCCACTCAAACTTAGGTGGAAGAGCACTTTCAAAATTAGTTGAAGGTAGCGAGTCACTTCAGTCACACGTACTTGCATTAGTAGAAAAAATGAGAGCAGATCTACTAGAGATCAGCAATCAGAACACTGCTACTCCTCTTGCCGTTGTATAAAAGGTTTACGACCTTCACGGATCTTACTGTCTAACCAATGTTCTTTACATGGAAAGACGTACTTATGATTGGCATCGACGCTTATAAAGTTGTCGATGCCTTTTTTTGTGACTGGAAATTCTAAAATACGACCAAGATATTCAATATACTTTTCTTTGTATAGAAAGAATGCTTCATGATCTATGAAGTGTACTGCCATATCTTTGTAATACTCAAGGGCAGTATCCATTGTACACTCACCACCAACTCTTACTTGTTGTAGTTCGTTTATATTTCTATCTCTTACAATCACTGCTATGATTGGCATCACACCTAATTCAAATGCTCTCATTGCAACTTCTTTTATCTTAGGTGTTTGTCTGACTCCATCAAAAAAGAAAGGCACACTTACATTTGCACAAAAATAATCACCTTTTTCAAAATGTTCCTTTGTGAGTTCTTCTGGGTGAACCCAGAATCTTGCAAATGGTTCTTGATCACTTGGAACCCAGTACTTGTCATGAAGACTCTCCCACCCAACTACGTTTTCGTGGAGAGAAAATAAACGTGCAAAAAGATGGTTTCCTGATCCTTGTGGACCTGTTACGATTAGTAGTTTTTTCATTGGCAGCACGGTCTAGAACCTTCGTCATAAGAATGATCTGTGTCTTTATAGTGTGGTTTATCTGGTATATTTGGATTAAACGGAAAAGGAACTCCAGTTTTATTTCCATCGTCTAATGGATTCTCTTTTACATAATTGATATACTTTGCATTAGCATCTTGCTCAAGTATTTCATTCACTCTTTTATCATACCATGCAATAGGAAATCCAAGATCAAGTGACTTCAAATATTCTTGTTTGTAAAGATATAATAATTCATAACTTAAATATGTGGGACATGGAAATGCTCCTTGTATATCTTTCAAGGCATCATAGAAATGTCTTATGGTAGATTCTTCTCTTATCCTTTTCTGCTGATTTTTTAATATTGTTTGATCTCGACCTATCACACATATTTTTACATTCATTCCTAAATCCTGTGCCTTTAATCCAAACTCTTTGATATCAGGACACCACTTAGTTCCCTTACTCTGTATACCAAGTGGTACACTGATGCTAGTAAAGTAATGGTCATGTGAACTAAAATCAAATTGAGATAGTAATTCTGGATCTCTCCAACATGCTGCAAATGGTTCTGAGTGTCTATGTGCTTCCCAGTAGTTATCTAATAAAGATTTCCAACCATACACATCTTCATGTAAAGAAAATATTTTAGACCACAAATGGTTGCCAGATCCTTGTGGACCCGTGAGTATGGTAAGAGTTTTCATCATACATTATATGTTACTACTAATTATAACACATAAATAGTGTCACAACAACGTGTGTCTTTACACACAAAGTGCTCTTTAGCTTTTATAATGGCAAATCCAAAAATAAAGGTCAAACGTTCCTCCGTTGAGGGAAAAGTACCTGCAGTTACACAATTAGAACGTGGTGAGTTAGCGGTAAACTCATACGACGGAAAAGTTTATATTCTAAAAGATCAGTTCTCTGTTGGTATCGCTACGACAACTCATACTCTCAACCCATGGAATGAACCAAGTGGTGTGGGTGCGGGTATTTCTTATAGTGGTGATGTTACTATTAATGGTAACTTACAAGTTGATGGTAGTCTATCAGCATCTAAACCAACCGAAGAAGTATTTACTGCCACACAAGGTCAAACAGTTTTTACTGCATCATCTTCTTTACCTACGTATGTTCAAGTTTTTGTGAATGGTATAAAAATCAGACCAACCACAGATTTTAGTAAATCTGGTGCCTCATTTACTTTGGTTTCTGCTGCAACTGCAGGAGATGAGATAGATCTTGTTAGGTTTGACTAACTAAATAACTAAAAAGTAATATGGCAGGACACTTAACAACTGAAGAAAGAAATGACGATATGCTCAATTACAAAGAGGAATTTTTTCTCTATGCTTTGAGACAGTTGGGTCATCCTGTCGTAGAAGTTAATGTTGCTGATGAACAACTAGAATCAATTTTTGAAGATACTGTATCATACTTTCAAAATAGACATATGGATGGTGTTGAGAAAGTATATCTAAAACATAAAATTACAGAAGATTTAATTAAGAGAGTTGGTGGAAGAAATGACGATAATGGAGTGGGTATTGTTACAACTACATCAAGAGATCAAACTATTGTAGGTATTGGAAGCACTGTTCAACATAAGTTTGAAGAAGATTCAAATTGGATTGCTGTGCCTGATCATATTATTGGTGTAGAGAAGATATGGAAGATTGATAGTCGTGCAATCAGCACTAACATGTTTAGTGTAAACTATCAATTATTTTTGAATGAGATTTATTATTTTAGTAGCACTGAAGTATTGAATTACACGATGACTAAAAGATACTTAGAGGATTTGAATTTTATATTACATCCAGATAAACAGATAAGATATAATAGAAGACGTAATAGAATATATCTTGACACAGATCAAAGCAGTTTGAAAGTTGATGATTATCTAATCATACAATGTTATAGAGCACTAGACCCTAGTGAGGTAGGTAATAGAGTATACGGTGATATTTTCTTTAGAAGATATTTTACTTCTCTATTGAAAAGACAGTGGGGACAAAACCTTATGAAGTTCAAAGGTGTTAAGATGCCGGGTGGTATGGAACTAAATGGCAGACAGATATGGGAAGATGGTACAGCAGAACTAGAAAAGTTGGAGTCTCGTATGAATATGGATTACGAATTACCTCCGCTTGATTTCATTGGATAATGGCACTCAATAATTATATTAGACTTACCGGTGTGAGAAATGAGCAGGATCTCGCTCAGTCTCTCATTGATGAGCATATAAAAATTCATGGTGTAGAGTTCGTCTATATGCCACGTACTTTTGTGAACACAAAAACTGTGATGAGAGAAGTCACTTCATCAAAGTTTCAAAAATCATTTCCTCTTGAAGGATATATTGAGAACTATGAAGGATTTGGAGATCAATATAATTTACTGACAAAATTTGGAGTCAGATCTACAGCAGAGATGCAGATTACTATATCTCAAGCAAGATTTAGTGAGTTGATTACTCCTGTTTTGCAAAAAGAAGGAGGACTTGGAATTGGTGTTCCTGTAAGACCTATAGAAGGAGATCTTGTATACTTTCCACTTGGAGATATATTATTTGAAATTAAGCATGTAAAACATACTGCTCCTACATTTTATGCTTTAGGTAAGAACTATTGTTATGTGTTAGAGTGTGAGATGTTTGAACTTGGTGATGAAAAAATTGAAACGGGGATTGGTGAAATTGATGATGATTTTGCAACATTAGGATATAATGTCACAATGTCATTATCTGGTGTTGGTGCAACTGCAACAGCGATCACATCGTTGGTAAATGGTGGAATCCATAAAATTAAGATATTTAATGAGGGAACAGGATTTACAGCAGATCCCACAGTTCTCATATCAAAACCTAATGGTACTGGTAGAAGAGCAACTGCTGTTGCTATCACTACTTCAAATGCACAAGGTTCTAGATCATTACAAGAATTTAGAATCACAGATCCCGGTTATGGATATACCACTGCTCCAAGTATTACAGTCACTCCTGTAGATGGTCAAGGTGGAGGATTATCTCTAGGAGTTGGTATTGCAACAACAGGTGCAGTTGGTATCGTTACAGTGATACTCAAAGGAACAGATTATATTCTTCCTCCACCAATTACGTTTACATCAGCACCTTCAGGTGGTGTGACTGCTATTGGAACTGCAATACTTGTAGATGGTAAGGTAGATAGAATTGTCACAACTAATGCAGGATATGGTTATACAGTAGCACCAATAGTAACTGTTGGTGCAGCAGGTACAGTTGGAGTAGGAACATTCAAGTATGGAATGATTCTTACTGGTAGTGCATCTTCAACAACTGCATATGCTGGAACTTGGGATGCCACTACTGGCACTCTGACTGCTAAAGATCTTACAGGTAAATTCTCAGTGGGAGAATTGATTGTGGGAACAGCGAAGACTACAGGAGAAACTATCGCTTACCGTCTAAATAGTATCAACTATAACGATGATGAGACAAATCTAGATTCGTTCGGGGACAATGTTAGCTTTCAATCTGAGGGTGATGCTATCCTTGACTTTACAGAAAAAAATCCATTTGGTGAAGCATAATGTTTGGAAAGTATTTTTACAATGAGACGATTAGAAAGACTGTAATTGCTTTCGGTACACTGTTTAATGATATCACAATAAAGCATACCAATGATTCAACAGATGCAGTAATATCAACAATCAAGGTTCCTATTGCATATGGACCTATGCAGAAATTTTTAGCAAGAATAGAACAGCAACCTAATTTTAATAAGAATGTAGCAATTACATTGCCAAGATTATCTTTTGAGATTATTTCATATCAATATGACCCTACAAGAAAAATTGCACCTATAACTAAATTTTGTATAGTCCCTAATAGTAGTAAAAATAAAATCAAAAAAGTTTTCATGCCTGTGCCTTATAACATAGGATTCAGACTTAGTTTTGCTGCAAAATTACAAGATGATGCTTTACAAATACTTGAGCAAATATTACCATTTTTTCAACCATCATATAATGTAACTCTCAATATGATAGAGGGTCATGATGAGAAAAGAGATATACCGTTTACATTGAGTGATATATCTTTCAAAGATGAATATGAAGATGATTTCAATACAAGAAGAGCAATCGTATATGACTTAGATTTTACAGCAAAAACATATTTTTACAACGAGATACCTACAGACGAAACTGGTGGTATTATCAAGAAGGTTCAGATCGATTACTCATCTGCTATTAGAGCACCTAGAGAGGTAAGATATGTTGTCACACCTACCGCCACGAAAGATTATAATCAAGATCAAACAGTATCTCTTGCTGCGACACTTGAAGTTGGTAAAACACTTATGACCGTAACAAGTGGAGCAAGTTTAGTTGTGGGTCAATACATTCAAATAAACTCTGAAGTTATGAGAGTTGAGGAGAAAGATAATGTCTCAATTATAGTTGCTAGAGGTCAGTATAGAACTGCAGAAATCAAACATAGTAATGGTGATATTATAAATCTTATTAACGCTGCTGATCATGCATTGATCGAAGTCGGTGATGATTTTGGTTTCAATAGTGATGTTGATTTCTTCCAAGATTCTAAATTCTTTAGTCCTAGTCAGGGCACTGACCAATAATGGAAAACTTTGATGAGTTAGAAAAGGCAATGAATGTAAAGACAGAGATAGTCAAGGAGACTAAATCTGTCAAAGTCAAACCTGTTAAGAATGAAGGTGATGATCCTCAAAAAGATTACGAATATAGTAGAGCACAATTATACAATCTAGTAGAGAAAGGTCAGGAAGCAATCAATGGTATACTCGATGTATGTCAAGATTCACAGCACCCAAGAGCATATGAAGTTGCAGGTCAATTGATAAAAAGTGTTGCAGACACCACAGATAAACTTATTGATTTACAGAAAAAAATGGTTGATCTAGAAAAACCAACTGGGTCTAATCCAAAGACTGTAAACAACTCAGTATTCATCGGTAGCACTGCAGATCTTCAAAAGATTATCAAGCAGGGAAATATAAATAAAAAATAGCGATCAATATAATATGGCAAAGTCTTGCCCAAAAGGACAATATTATTGTTACACTGATAAAAAGTGTAAAAAGATACCAAAGGGGTATGTGATCGGTGCTCGCGGTTATTTGCGACAAGAACCACAAGATGATGATTCTAAGAAAAATGGTAATGGCAACGGTAACGGACACTCTAAGTCAAATGGGAGTAGTGGGAATGGTGGTGGAAATGGTAACGGTGGCAATGGTGGTAATGGTGGTGGTGGTGGCATGTCTGAAGCGACGATGACATCATCTCAAAAAAGAAAGGACACGATGTTGAAGAAAAAATATGATGACTCAGATATGAAAAAGAATATGAAAAAACAATATGGTAAAGAAGAGGGTGAAAAAGTTTATTATGCAACAATAAGAAAACAGGCGATGGAACAAAGAAATCCCAATACTGGTCTACCTATGGGTTTGAAAAGTACTAGTGATACAAAGACAGATAAAAAGATGAAGAAAGTTCCATACGAGATGCTTCGTGCACATGTTGAAATACCTGTGACTGATATTCAAGTGTCAACTATGGATGAGTTGACTGACTATAGATCGTTTGCAGCAAGAGCACAAGAGGTAAGAGATAAAAAGGCGAAGAGAAGAGAAGAAAAACAAAAAGCAGATAAGGAATATATGGCAAAGAAAAAAGAAAGAGTACAGAAAGGTATAAAATTCTATGATACTAAGGGACAAGGATATGTAAAGGGAGGAGTCAAAACATATGAAGAGACTCTTGATGAAATAAGTCCTGCTAATCCTGCTAGAATCAAGAGACCTAATCCATATTCATTAAAAAACAAACTAAAGATGATAATTAGGTCTATTGGTGCAGGTCCTGTTAGAGAAGATAATATAGATGAGAAAAGATTATTTCCTGATGGTTTCTTAGATAAGTATAAAAATCTAGACCCTACTAACATTAACGACTATAAGAAATTGAAAATACTTCTTAGAAAACATAATAATAAAAAAGTGATGGTGGATGTAAATCCTGAAGTTCAGACAGAAGGTTCATTGCATAAATGGTTTAGTGGATCTAAATCAAAAGATGGTAAACCCGGTTGGGTAAACGTCAAGACAGGAGGAACCTGTGCTAGTGACGAACCCGGAGAAGGCACACCTAAATGTGTATCATCTTCAAAAAGAGCGAGTATGACTAAAGCAGAAAGAGAATCTGCATCAAGAAGAAAGAAGGCAGCAGACCCTAATCAGCAATCTAAGTCAGGTGCTGCGAAACCTACATATGTTAGTACTGATAAGAAAAAAGTGAAGAAAGAATCTACAGAGATTACAGAAGTTGGAAAGTCTGTTTTTTCAACACCAATGTTAGATAAATTGAAAAAGTTAAAAGATTATCAAAAAAACGCTGATAAGGTTTTTGGAAGAGAAACTAAACCATTACAGTCAGATTATAAACCAGAAGGTGAAAGTATAGAAGAAGCAGATAAGAAAGGTAAAGGTAGTGGTACAAAAGATGCTTGCTATCATAAGGTCAAGTCAAGATACTCTGTATGGCCATCTGCATATGCATCAGGTGCATTAGTCAAATGTCGTAAGGTAGGTGCTGCAAACTGGGGCAACAGCAAGAAAGAGGAGTTTGAAGGTAATGTAAGTTATTCTTCATTCATGGAGAAGTGTTGGAAAGGATACGAGAAGAAAGGTATGAAGACTATGTTTGGTAAAAGATATCCAAACTGTGTTAAGAAAGAAGAGACTGAAATAGAAGAAGGCAGAATGTCAAGTTCTAATGACATGCAGAGTAAAATGTATGCAGATAAGAATAAGTCAGGTAAGAAGATGAGTGATGATGAAATCAAGAAGGAGAAAGGTGGTAGTGATTTTCTTGCTAGAATCAAAGCAGCGAAAGAAAAAATGAAAAATGAGGGAACATCTTACGGGATTTACAAAGGAGATGGCAAACCCAAAGGTCCTATGGCAAATTTTGGAGACGATAAAAAGAAAAAGAAAAAGTCCTATGAAGAGTTTCAACAAGAGTGTTGGAAGACTCATAAGCAAGTAGGATACAAAAAGAAAGGTGGAAAGATGGTTCCTAATTGTGTTCCCAAGAACGAAGAGGTTGAAATAACTGACGTAAAAAAGTTATCTGAAGATGATATGAAGGGTATGAGTGTCAAGTCTGGACACAAGAGACCCACAAAATCAGGTGCCGGTATGACAGCAAAGGGTATTGCAGCATATCGTCGTAGAAATCCCGGATCAAAATTAAAAGGTGCGGTGACTGGTAAAGTCAAAAAAGGATCGAAGGCAGCAAAAAGAAGGTCAAGTTACTGTGCAAGAAGTGCAGGTCAGATGAAGAAGTTTCCAAAGGCAGCAAAGGATCCGAATAGCAGACTAAGACAAGCAAGAAGAAGGTGGAAGTGTTAATCTATGCCTCAAAGTGACGTCTATCTTGGTAATCCTAATCTAAAAAAAGCGAACACTGAAATTCAATTTACAGAAGAAAATGTAAAAGAATTTCTAAAGTGTAAAGACGACCCAGTATATTTTGCAAGACAATATATCAAAATCGTAAACGTTGATGAAGGTCTAGTGCCCTTCACAATGTGGCCCTTCCAAGAAAAATTAATAAAAAACTTTCATAAGAATAGATTCAATATTTGTATGATGCCTCGTCAGACTGGTAAGTCTACGACTTCGGTTTCTTACTTGTTGCACTATGCCATATTCAATGACAATATAAACATCGGTATTCTTGCAAACAAGGCAGCAACTGCAAGAGATCTACTTGGTAGATTACAGACTGCATACGAAAACTTACCGAAGTGGATGCAGCAAGGTATTGTTGCATGGAACAAAGGGTCCATGGATTTAGACAATGGTTCAAAAATTATGGCAGCATCTACATCTGCTGCTGCTGTTCGAGGTATGACTTTTAATATCATATTCCTAGACGAATTTGCATTCGTACCAAATCATATTGCAGACGACTTCTTTAGTTCAGTATATCCTACAATATCATCTGGTAAGTCAACAAAGATTATCATAGTATCTACTCCTAAAGGTATGAATCACTTCTATCGTATGTGGCATGATGCGGAGAGAGGTAAAAATGAGTATGTGCCCACTGAGGTTCACTGGTCAGAAGTTCCGGGTAGAGATGCAAAGTGGAAGAAACAAACAATAGCAAACACTTCTGAAGCACAGTTCAAGGTTGAGTTTGAGTGTGAGTTCTTAGGATCTGTTGATACTTTGATTGCACCATCTAAACTGAAAGCGATGGCATATAATGATCCAGTGCAAACAAACGGGCATCTCATGGTGTATGAGACTCCTATCAAGAAAAGAGACTATATCATAACCGTGGATGTGGCAAGAGGTATATCAAAAGATTACAGTGCCTTTGTAGTGTTTGATATCACAGAGTTTCCATATAGAGTAGTCGCTAAGTATAGAGATAATGAAATCAAACCCATGCTTTTCCCATCTGTCATAATGGATGTAGCACTTGCATATAATGAAGCATTTGTATTATGTGAAGTAAACGATATTGGTGATCAGGTTGCAAGTATATTACAATATGACTTAGAGTACGAGAATGTATTGATGTGTGCAATGAGGGGTAGGTCTGGTCAGATAGTTGGTACAGGTTTTAGTGGTAAGAAAACTCAATTGGGTGTGAAGATGAGTGTTACTGTGAAGAAGGTTGGTTGTAGTAACCTGAAGACACTGATTGAAGAAGACAAACTACAAATTTTAGATTATGATATAATATCAGAGTTGACCACGTTCGTACAAAAGAGACAATCTTTTGAAGCAGAAGAAGGTTGTAATGATGACCTCGCTATGTGTCTAGTAATCTTTGCATGGTTGGTTGCACAGGAATACTTCAAAGAGATGACTGACAATGATGTCAGAAAAAGAATCTATGAAGAACAAAAAAATCAAATCGAACAAGACATGGCACCTTTTGGATTTATGACAGATGGGTTGAATGATGAAGAGAATGAAATTGTTGACTCATCAGGAGATGTATGGAAAGTTGATGAGTATGGTGATCGTTCTTATATGTGGGATTATAGATGATAGTCTGGTCAATCATATGGATGGTATTCATACTCTGTGTATCAGTAGGTGTAGTTATTTGGTGGATCATGACCTATGACAGTAGGAATGGAATTTGAAGATACTTTTTCACTAGATCATCTAGTATTTGCTGAAAGAAAATGTAGAACTTGTGGTATCACTAAAGACTTGTTGAGTGAGTTTTATAGAACAAGAAATAATAGAACTACACCATCTGCATATTCTTATGAGTGTAAAGAGTGCACAAAAATTAGAGTCAGGTCAAAGAGAAGAAAAAATAAACCTGAATTGTATCCAGATTGGTAGGGTTCATGCATTGTTTCCCCTCTGTAAGCGTGTTTTTTTCTAAATATTAATATCAAACAGTAGGGAATCACAGGAACTTTACATGGCACTCAGACTATCATCTCCGGGTATCAGTGTAAGAGAAGTTGACCTTACCAGAGGTGGCGTAAATGCAAGCATTAACGTTGCTGCCGGTATTGCCGGACCATTCAAAAAAGGACCTGTAAATGAAGTTTGCAGGATCAATAATGAAAAAGAACTTATAGACAAGTTTGGAGGTCCCGGTGTAGGTATAACTGACTATCACTATGAAACTTGGTATGCTGCATCTAATTTCTTATCCTATGGGGGGCAACTAGATGTTGTTCGTGCCGGTGGTGGAAATGTTGCAGGATTACAAATGGTTAATGCCAACGCAGGAGTTGGAATAGCATCGACCACAACATTAGTCATCGAGAACTACGATGATTATAACAATAACGAAATAAATGCAACCAATTTTTATTGGGCAGCAAAAAACCCCGGATCATGGGGAGAAAACCTAAAGGTATGTGTTATTGATAATGCAGCAGACCAAAGGATTTCTGGTATTCTAACAACAGTAGTTGGTACAGGAACAAATTCTTATACTACTAAACCTGTTGCTGTGGGTTATGCTGTAACTCAATCATTGAGTGGTGTAAACATTGGTATCGGAACAACCGGATCACCCGGAGTTCATGATTACCTGAAGGGCATTATAACTGGCGTAGGTAATAGTTTCATTGACGTCAAGGTTGTATCAACAGTTATTGCAGGAGTCGAAACTGCAACAAAATATCAACAAAACTCACAACTTGAGTTCAAGACAGGATCTGACGGTCAACATACTACGATTGGTATATCATCAGTAGCAGTAAGTGATCCATGGAAACTTACCGGAACACCTGCACTATCAGATTGGTATAATCAGCAGAATATCACAACCGGAAGAGCAGATGGTGGAACTGATGCTGCCACAATCAAATGGAGATCAGTATTACCAAAACCACAAACGAACTCTTATGTCTCGGAGAGAAATGGAAGCAATGATGCAATTAACATCGTTGTTATTGATTCTGATGGCACTGTTACAGGAAACACAGGATCATTACTAGAAAAATTCAGCAATTTATCAAAGGCACAAGATTCTGAAGGATCTCCTAACAAAGACATATACTATAAGAATGTCATTGCTAATGAGTCTGAGTACATATTTGCGGGTCTATCTCCTGTAAATGCTGCAGATAGTTTCCATAACACACAACCACTAGCAAGTGGATTTAGTAGTGGAGTCACACCTCTCTCAGCAGGAGAAGGTGCTTGGGGACAAGATGCTAAAGACACCAAGTTCAACTCTATAGGTAATAAGAGTTACACATTAAAAGGTGGTAAAGACTACGGTGGTCACATTGGAGTGTATGATGCTAATCTAGGTGATATAATCACTGCGTATGATAAGTTATCAGACAAAGTGAATTCTGATATTAGATTTTTACTACAAGGTGGTGCATCTAAGTCAGTATCGGAAGAGCAAGCAAAAGCACAAAAACTTATATCAATCTGTGAATCAAGAAAAGATTGTGTCGCTTTTATCTCACCTAATCGCGATTCAGTTGTAAATGTAAGTTCATCAGGGAATCAACTAGCAAATGTTCTCTCATTCTTCGCACCATTAGCATCATCATCATATGCTGTATTCGATAGTGGATATCAATACTTCTATGATAGGTTCAACAAGAAGTTCAATTACATGCCACTTTCAAGTGACATCGCAGGACTTTGTGTTAGAACAGATGTCAATCAATTCCCATGGTTCTCACCCGCAGGAACATCAAGAGGTTCACTTGCACATGCAGTGAAACTATCATACAATCCCGGACAAGAAGATAGAGATCAGTTGTATTCACAAAGAATTAACCCAGTTGTCTCATTACCCGGATCTGGAATTACTCTCTTTGGTGATAAGACTGCACTTGCATTTAGCAGTGCATTTGATCGCATCAACGTCAGAAGATTATTCATCACAGTAGAAAAAGCGATTGAAGCAGCAGCAAATGCTCAACTCTTTGAACTTAACGATGCAGGCACAAGATCAAACTTTGTCAACATTGTTGAACCATTTCTAAGAGATGTTCAAACTAAACGAGGAGTCACAGACTTCTTACTTGTTTGTGATGAAACAAACAACACGCCAGATGTTATTGACCGCAATGAGTTTGTGGCAGACATATTCCTGAAGCCAGCAAGGTCGATTAACTTCATAGGACTAACATTCGTCGCAACAAGAACTGGAGTTTCCTTCAGTGAAGTTGTAGGCACAGTTTAGGAGGTATAACAAATGGATAAGAACATTTTTTCAGTACCCAACAATACTAGAACAATTGATGATTTCAAGGCAAGATTGATTCAAGGTGGTGCTCGTCCCAATCTTTTTGAGGTTGAGATGGCATTTCCTACAGAAGATATCTTTCCTGAGATAGGTGATACAACTTTTAGAATGATGATCAAGGGAGCACAACTTCCTGCATCAAATATCGCAGAAGTCGTAGTTCCTTTCAGAGGTAGACAACTCAAAGTTGCCGGAGATAGAAGATTTGACCCATGGACAATTACAGTCATCAATGACGGTGATTTCAAACTTCGTGAGGCATTTGAGAAGTGGGCAAACTTTATTACTAAAGTATCTGACGGATCAGGAACTATTAACCCTAGCGACTATCAGGTAAACTGGATTGTAAACCAACTTGGAAGAGCGAAGTTTACTGAAGGTAAAGCAGTCGATAGTGATTCAAAACTTCCAGTTCTTAGAAGATATTACATGCAAGGTTGTTGGCCAAGTCAGGTTTCACCAATCGAACTCAATTATGATACAGAGGGTATCGAAGAGTTCCAAGTTACACTTCAAGTTCAGTACTGGGAAGCGTATAAGGGTGCTGATGGACAAGGTGCTCCATCTGTGGTATAATAAATAGGATTACTATAAGTCTAATATAATAATGGCAAAACTTTTTGGATTCTCAATAGACGATGAAGAAAAGAAGTCGAAAGGTGTAGTCAGTCCCGTCCCCCCAAACAATGAGGATGGTGCTGACTATTATCTTAGTTCAGGATTTTACGGTCAGTATGTAGATATTGAAGGAGTATTCAGAACAGAATTCGACATCATTAGAAAATATCGTAACATGGCATTACACCCAGAGTGTGATACTGCTGTGGAACATGTTGTCAATGAAGCGATTGTTGCGGACCTAAATGATTCTCCTGTAGAAATAGATTTAGATAATCTAAATGCAAGTTCAAGTCTGAAGAATGTAATAAGAGACGAGTTCAAGTATATCAAAGATCTAATCGGATTTGATAAGAAGGCACACGAAATATTCAGAAACTGGTATGTAGATGGTAGACTCTACTACCACAAAGTAATTGATCTTCAAAAACCAGAACTAGGATTAGAAGAAGTAAGATATATCGATCCATTAAAAATCAAGTTGATGAGAATCAGACCAAAGGATCAAGACAAGAGATACGAAGTCAAACCATCAGGATCTGTAGGCGAGTCTGTCACTGAAGATACAAAGGTTGTAGAATTCTACACATACTATCCACAAGGAACTGCACAGAAGTATGGTAGTATTGCAGGTAAAGGTGTAAAGATTGCGAAAGATGCAATTACATATTGCTCATCAGGTTTAGTAGATAGAAACAAACACATTGGTTTATCATATTTACATAAGTCAATCAAGGCACTCAATCAGTTACGTATGATTGAGGACTCTCTTGTTATCTACAGATTATCAAGAGCACCAGAAAGAAGAATATTTTACATTGATGTCGGTAACTTACCAAAAGTAAAAGCAGAACAATACTTGCGTGATGTAATGAGTCGTTACAGAAACAAACTTGTATATGATGCAAACACTGGAGAGATTAAGGATGACAAAAAATTTATGTCTATGCTTGAAGATTTCTGGTTACCAAGAAGAGAAGGTGGTCGTGGAACAGAGATCACAACACTTCCCGGTGGTCAGAATTTAGGCGAACTCACAGACGTAGAATATTTCCAGAAAAAACTATATCGTTCACTCAATGTACCTGAGTCAAGAATAGGTGCAGATGGTGGATTCAATTTAGGTAGATCTTCAGAAATTTTGCGTGACGAACTTATGTTCAGTAAGTTTGTTGGTCGCTTGAGAAAGAGATTTAGTGGTGTATTTTTAGATCTTCTCAAGACACAATTAATTCTCAAAAACATAGTGACACCAGAAGATTGGAATAAGATGGCAGAACATATTCAGTTCGACTATCTCTATGATAATCATTTTGCAGAACTCAAAGAAACTGAGTTGATGAATGAGAGACTCAATCTCATGACTCAGATTGAACCATACATCGGAACTTACTACTCTCGTGACTATGTGAAGCGTAAGATTTTACGTCAGACTGAAGAAGAAATGATAGAAATGGATAAGGAAATGGAAGAAGAAAATGCATCAGGTGTTGGTGTACCTTTAGAAACGCAGCAAATGATAGCACAAGGTCAAATGGAAGTTGACAGAGCGACAACTAATCTCGGAAAGAATGCAAAAGACCCAGATACAAAGGGCAACAGCACGGAACCACCCGGTATCGATATAAAGAAAGCTAAAATATAAGTATAAATAGATATACTATATAAAAATTCAATATGGAATCAGCAGAATTAGTTGATATGATGATCGATGGTGCTTCACCATCTGAGGTGCAAGACGCTGTGAAAGATCTTTTGATAATGAAAGCAGCAGATAAAGTTGATGAAATGAGACCACAGGTTGCTAATTCTTTATTCGGTGCACCAGAAGAGGAAGCACCAGAGACTGAATCTGAACTTGAAACTGAAACTGAAACTGAAACAGAAACACAAGAAGTAGAATGACTCAACCATTAAAACAGGTGACAGACCTCGGTATCTTGAGTAGTAATAATGCTACAGCAGTTACTGGTGATTCATTTATTGTGAAGACAGGACTATTACACGGTTCTGCTACTGCTGCAAAAGGCGGTGGTTTGGTTGGGGTATGCAATACAACAACATCAGCAGTTGGTGTATCTTCGATTCATGTGAACAAACAGGATGACAAGATACTTAGGTATGCACATCCTGCTAATTCAACCATAGTCGCAATCACAAAAGGGAATCCAACAATACTAGAAGTCGATAGCAGAGACACAAAAATTATTAAAGGAGATTTTGTAACACTCACTGGATCTGCAGTTGGTGGATACAATACTGCTATCAAGCATGTTGAAGTCACAAAAGTTGTAGGATCGCAAAGATATAACGATTATAAAACTACAATTACAGTTGATGCAAATACAGCATCACTAGCAGACTTTACTGGAACTGCGACTTTATTCAAATCAGTTATTCCTATATTGAAACCCTCTTCTGCAAATGGGTGTGAGTTATACATCAACGAGGTGCAACTAGGATGAAACTTATAGCAGAAGAAATTGAATCAGTTGAAATTATAACTGAGGAAAAAAACGGAAAGAAAAATTTATACATTCAGGGACCATTTCTGCAAGCAGAGGTGGTGAATCGTAATAAAAGATTTTACCCACTAGAGACAATGGTCAATGAGGTATCTCGTTATAACCAAAACTTTACAGATAAAGGTCGTGCTCTAGGAGAGTTGGGTCATCCAGACGGTCCATCTATAAATTTGGATCGTGTATCTCATAAAATTGTTTCTTTGACTCAAGAAGGAAATAACTTTATTGGTAAGGCACAAATCTTATCAACACCTATGGGAAAAATCGCGGAATCTCTTCTCTCTGAAGGAGTAAAACTCGGAGTTTCCAGTCGTGGTATGGGTTCTATCAAGAACGTTGATGGTGTAAATCACGTTGGTGAAGACTTCATGCTTGCCACTGCTGCTGATATAGTAGCGGACCCATCTGCACCAGATGCTTTCGTAGATGGCATCATGGAAGGTAAAGAATGGGTATGGGAAGGAAACGTTTTGCGTGAAAAGCATTGCAATGAGGTTAAGAACTCTATAAATAAATTGGTAGATAACGAAATTCTAGAGGCAAACAAGTTGCGTCTCTTCGCGGACTTCTTATCTAACTTATAAATAATAATATTAACACTAAAACTAGTACATTCGGAACCATAATGGCTGAAAACAACGAACTACATGAGATGGAAAATCAGGTAACGAAAGGTGCTAAGTCTGCCGATCCTATGCCAAAGGCACCAAACTACGTCCCAGACGCAGGTGCAGTTGAGGATCTAGGTGGTCCTACTCCTATGAATTCCAAGTCTACAGACGACTCTAACAAGTTGAAGACTCCATCCGCTAAGTTTGCCCAACAGGGTGATCCACAGACTAAAGGGTCTGCTGGAGCAACAACTCTTCCCGGTCCTGCTGCTATAACCTCATCAGGTTACGGTCGTGGTGCTAACGAAGAAGTGGAACAGGAAGAGGAAGTAGAAAATGTGATACAAGAAGAGGAGATCGATCTTTCACAAGACGTTCAAGCACTTCTCGAAGGTGAAGAACTCTCTGATGAGTTCAAAACAAAAGCAACTACCGTTTTCGAGGCAGTTGTAAAATCAAGAATCGCCGAAGCAAAAGAGGCGATGTCTGCTCAGTACGATAAGACTCTTATCGAAGAAGTCGATTCTATCAAGAAAGAACTTACTGAGAGAATTGATTCGTACCTAGAGTACGTAGCAAATGAGTGGTTCACTGAGAACACACTTCAATTAGAATCAGGAATCAGAGGAGATCTCTCTGAGTCCTTTATGACCGGTCTAAAGAACCTTTTTGAAGAACATTATGTAAACATCCCTGATGAAAAATATGATGTACTTGAGGCAATGGTCGAAAAATTAGATGATATGGAGACTAAACTCAATGAACAGATTGAGAGCAATGTTTCATTAACGAAGCGTTTAGCAACATCTGTTTCCGACAACATCCTAGATGAAGTCTGTGAGGGTCTTGCACTATCTCAAAAAGAGAAGATTGCAAATCTAGCAGAAGGCGTTGAGTTTGAAAGTGAAGTACAATATCGTGAAAAACTGTCTACTCTTAGAGAGACATATTTCGCTCCTAAGAAACCAGAGGCAAGTTCACAAGAAGTTATCTCTGAAGATGCACCAGTAGAGGCACATTCCCCTGCTATGGAGTCATACATTCAGGCACTAACTAAGTACCAGTAAATTAACTAAAACACAACTAACATGTTTAATTCTTCTCAACTACAGAAGAAGTGGCAACCTCTCCTAGAAGCAGAAGGTATTGATAAGATATCTGATAATCACAGGAAAGCGGTTACCGCACAACTTCTAGAAAACCAAGAAAGATTTTTAAGAGAGGAACGTGCATTCTTGACAGAAGCACCTCCTACAACATCATTAGGAAACGGTGGAGCGTCCGCAGGAACTCCCGGATTCAGTGGTGGATCAGCTGAGACAGGACCTGTAGCAGGTTTTGACCCAGTTCTAATCTCTCTTATACGTCGTGCTATGCCTAACTTGGTGGCATACGATTTAGCAGGCGTACAACCAATGAACGGTCCAACAGGTCTTATCTTCGCGATGAGAACTAGATACGATGGACAGTCAGGAAGAGAGGCATTCTTCAACGAACCAGATTCAGCGTTCTCTGCTCAAGATAGCGACACATCTTTGACTCAGGGTGACTATGTACTCAACGCAACTGACGGTGGAACAGACGTTGGTTTCGGTACAACAGCACAAGGTCAAACACCTGCGACAGATGGAACAAACCCATCTATTCTAAATGGTGGATCTGCTAACGCTTATAACGTTGGTCAAGGTTTTGACTCAACTGCACTTGAATCTTTAGGAGATGCATCAAATAATGACTTCCGCGAGATGTCATTCAGCATCGAGAAGGTTACTGTTGCAGCAAGATCAAGAGCACTAAAGGCAGAGTACAGTTTAGAACTTGCTCAAGACTTGAAGGCAATCCACGGTCTAGATGCAGAAGCAGAATTAGCAAATATCCTCTCAACAGAGATACTTGCTGAGATCAACAGAGAAATCATCAGAACAATCTACAAGGTTGCAAGACCCGGTGCACAGACAAACACTGCATCAACAGGTGTCTTCGACTTAGACGTTGACTCAAACGGAAGATGGATGGTTGAGAAGTTCAAGGGAATGATGTTCCAACTTGAAAGAGATGCAAACGCAATCGCACAGGAAACTCGTAGAGGAAAGGGTAACATTATCCTATGTTCTGCTGACGTTGCTTCTGCACTTGCTGCTGCAGGTCAACTAGACTACACTCCTGCTCTAAACGCTAACTTAACAGTTGACGATACAGGTAATACATTTGCAGGTACATTGAACGGAAGATTCAAGGTATACATCGACCCATTCGCTGCTAACCTATCTGCTGATCAGTACTACGTTATGGGTTACAAAGGTTCTTCACCTTATGACGCAGGATTATTCTACTGCCCATACGTTCCATTACAGATGGTTCGTGCAGTTGGACAGGATACATTCCAACCTAAGATTGGTTTCAAAACCAGATACGGTATGGTATCAAACCCATTCGCTGAAGGTACAACTCAAGGTCTTGGAAGAATCACTGCTGGTTCTAACCGTTACTACAGAAGAGTTAAGGTTCAAAACCTTATGTAAGGTAATAAGTATAATTACGTTCCGACCTCCTCACTTGAGGGGGTCTTTTTTTTGTTCTTTTATAATTAATATTGATACAACAACTATTATGAACGGTAGACTAGACAAAGTTGCAATGACCAGTAAATTAATGCAACTCAAAAGAGAACTACATTATAAGTGTGAGATAGGAGAAAAGGGTGAATGGGAATGTAAAGGTGCTAACGATTATCTTAATAGAGTATTCGATGTATTAGATGAATTCTGGCAATAAATAATGATATGTCAAACAATCCATGTTCTCTTAACGAAGTATCCAATAAGAACTTACTCTCGATAGGAGGATTTAAATTAGTTATCAATAAATGTCCAAAGGTAGACTTTCTTTGCAATAGAGCAAATTTACCCGGACTATCTCTTGGTGTTGCTGTACAAGCAAACTACCTTAGAGATTTACCGGTGCCCGGTGAAAAACTTACCTATCAAGATCTAAGAGTTGACTTTCTTGTAGATGAAAATTTAGAAAACTACACTCAATTATATGAATGGATAACTTCACTAGGATTTCCAGAAACTTTTGATCAGTTCTCAAGGTTACAGAAAAACAGTAGATATTTTCCTGATGACAACAGTTCTTTTCAAGAAAGATCTGATGGTACACTCATCATTCTCAACAGTAATTATCAAGAAGCAGGAACTATCAAGTTCAGAGATCTCTTTCCAATTGAACTGACAGGAATACCTTTTGATGCTACAATAGAACAGCAACAGTATTATACTGCAACTGCGATATTCAAATATACTATGTACGACTTGATCAATGACGACGGAAAGAAAGTCTAGTTTTTCATTAGATAAGATACAAGAAATGTGGGAGTCTGATTCTAAAATGAATCAAGACGAACTTGATGCAGAGTCACTAAAAATACCTCAATTACACGCTAAGTATTACGACATATATAATGTAACGCTCACTCTCAGAAAACAAACTGAGACTGCTTACTCTAAAATTTTATTAGAAAGAAGACAGTATTATCAAGGGAAAGCAACTGCTGCTGTATATGCAGAAGAACCCTTTCCATTCAAGGTAAGAGATAAAGATGATCTAAAACTTTATCTTGACGCTGATGAGAAACTAAAAAAACTATCTCTAAAACGAGAGTATTATGATATGATGCTTCGTTATACAGAAGAGATACTCAAACAGATTTCTAATAGAACATATCAAATAAAGAATGCAATAGAGTGGCGACGATTTACCTCTGGTTATGGCTGATCTGGTTATACGTAAGAAGAATGAAGTATTCTTACGAGTCGAATGTGACCCACATATAAAGCACGAGTTACAGGATCAATTTACTTTTGATGTACCGGGTGCCAAATTTATGCCACAATACCGTAATAAGTATTGGGATGGTAAGATTCGTCTGTTCAACATGGATAGAGGAGAGATCTATTGTGGATTGATAGATAAGTTACAAGTTTTTTGTGAGAGATATTCATATACATTTGAGTTTGAAGAAAATAAACATTATGGATTGCCTTACGAAGAGAATGAATCTTTCTCAGAGGAAGGCATCAGAGACTATTTGACAACTATATCTAAGTATAAACCTAGAGATTATCAAGTAGAAGGTGTTACAGACGCTCTGAGACGTAATAGAAGGTTGCTTATATCACCCACTGCATCAGGTAAATCGCTGATGATCTACTCTATCTGTAGATATCATGTAGAAAACAATAGAAAAATACTATTGATTGTTCCTACCACATCACTTGTAGAACAGATGTACAAAGATTTTGAAGATTATGGTTGGGATGCACAAAAATATTGTTATAAAATTTATGGTGGTGCACCAAGAAATACTGAACAATCAGTTATAATCTCCACATGGCAGAGTATATACAAATTAGACCGTAAGTGGTTTGCTAATTTTCAAGTGGTAATAGGTGATGAGGCACATCAATTCAAATCAAAATCACTTGTAAATATCATGACTAAAATGGCAGATACAAAGTATAGATATGGATTTACAGGTACACTTGATGGTACACAGACTCACAAATGGGTACTTGAAGGATTGTTTGGTCCTTCATATAAGATTATTAGCACTAAAAAATTACAAGATGCAGGATATCTTGCTAAATTGAATATCAAAGTTTTACTCATGAAACATGAGCCTCAGAAGTTTGATCTTTATGAGGATGAAGTTCAATATATTATCAATAACGAAAAGAGAAATAAATTCATAAAGAACCTCGCTCATGACTTGAAAGGTAATACTTTGATACTTTATAGTAGGGTTGTCACCCATGGACAAGTTCTTTTTGATCTCATAAATACTGATAACCGAAAGGTATTTTTTGTTCATGGTGGTGTGGATGCTCAAGAACGAGAAGAGGTCAGAAGGATTACTGAGACTGAAAAAGATGCTATAATAGTAGCATCATTCGGCACATTCTCAACAGGCATCAACATCAAAAATTTGCACAACATTATCTTTGCTTCCCCTAGCAAGTCTAGAATTAGAACACTTCAATCTATTGGTAGAGTTCTAAGAAAAGGAAACAACAAGGTGAGTGCAACATTGTTTGATATAGCAGATGATACGAAGAAGGGGTCGAGAAACAATTACACACTAAACCACCTGATCGAAAGGATCAAATACTACAACGAAGAAAAATTCAACTATGAAATCCTCCAAATCAAAATCGGATGAACCTTATGATGAGTTTTATGCTTCATTAAAACTTACAAGTGGAGAAGAAATATTAGCGTTGGTCATGGTAGATAATAGTGGCGTCCCAGAAGATATAGTTGTGTCAAATCCAGTGGTATGTGAAGAAATTCGTTCCTCTGGAACGAATATACCCATGGGGTATAAGTTTGAACCATGGATGAAATTAACAGATGATGATACCTTTGTAATTTCACTAAAGAAAGTAATCACTATATCACAAATTAATAGCACTGAATTAATAGATACCTATAAAAACTTAGTAGAACATGGATTCAAAGCAACTAATCCTGATCTAACTAAAGATATGGGATACATCAATAGTGTATCTAAAGCGAGAGATATTCTAGAGAAACTCTATAAATCTAAGAATTAATTAATATACCCATCCCTTGAACCCTTACAGAGTTATTGTACATAGAATAGACAAGGTTGTCAAGCTATGCTATAATATGAACATAATCAATACATAAGATGGTGAGAAAAAGATCAGAGCATTATGTGAATAACAAGGAGTTCCTTGCTGCTATTGTTGCATATAAACTTGATATCTTAGAGGCAGAGAAATTAGGAAAACCAAAACCAAGAATTACAAATTATCTTGGTGAGTGTTTTTTAAAAATTGCTACACACCTATCATACAAACCAAATTTTGTAAACTATATGTTCAAAGACGATATGATATGTGATGGTATAGAGAACTGTGTTCAGTATATCAATAATTTTGATCCTGATAAATCCAAGAATCCCTTTGCATATTTTACACAGATAATACACTATGCTTTTTTACGTAGAATACAAAAAGAAAAGAAGCAATTAGAAATAAAACAAAAAATAATTGAAAGATCTGGTTTCGATGAAGTCATGACTGCCGATCAGGAAGGTAAATCATCTGAATATAATTCAATCAAAGATGCTATACAATCAAGGAATACTAATAGATGAAGGTTGCTATTATTACCGATCAACACTTTGGTTTCAAAAAAGGATCAAAGCATTTTCATAATTACTTTAGAAAATTCTATGATAATATTTTCTTTCCTACATTGAAAGAACGTGGTATTACCACTGTCATTGATATGGGTGATACTTTTGATTCTAGAAAAGGTATTGATTTATATTCTTTAGACTGGGCACAGAGAAATTACTTCGATCAGTTGAGAGATATGGGATGTAAACTTACATCTATTGTTGGCAATCATACTGCATTCTATAAAAATACAAATGAGATCAATACATTAGATTTAATACTTAGAGAGTATGANAATATAGANGTCATTGTCAATCCAGAAGAAAGAACGTTTGACAAACTCAAAGTATTATTTGTTCCTTGGATAACTTCAGATGATAGTGAAAGGACTTACTCCATTATAAAAAGATCTGCTGCCAAAGTCTGTATGGGTCACCTCGAACTCAATGGATTCTCTGCACATCATGGATATACAATGGAAGATGGTCATGATGCTCTCCCTTTCAAAAAATTTACTAAAACCTTTTCTGGTCATTATCATACTCGTTCCACAGATGGTACTATATCTTATCTAGGTAATCCATATGAGTTATACTGGAATGATTGTAACGATAATCGTGGATTTCACATATTTGATACCGACACATTAGAACTAGAACCAGTCAACAACCCTTACCAGATGTACAAAGTTATCAAGTATAACGATACTCCTAGACAATTATTTAAGTTTCAAGATTATAAAGATATGTTTGTAAAGGTTGTTGTATTTCAGAAGTCAAATAAGAAAGAGTATGAAAGATTTATTGATGCACTGTCTCATGCAGGACCTTACGATCTCAAGATTGTAGAAAAGATTGACGGATCTCAATTAGATGATACAATAGTAGAACAGACTGAGGATACCGTGACACTGTTAGATAAATTTGTAGATGACCTAGAGACTGATCTTGATAAAAACAGAATCAAATCTCTTCTCAAGAACATGTATAAAGAAGCATGTGAGGTAACAATTTAATGTGGATTCTTGCTCCTAAAGGTTATAAAGATGAAGGTGCTTATGCAGTCAAAGATAGTAGTGGAGAGAAAGTAGTCTTTCTTTTTCAAGAACGAGATGACTGTGAGAGGTATGGAATTCAACTCGAAGCAAAAGATAATTTTGAGATGGATGTGATAGAAGTACAAGACACAGTTGCTATTGCATCATGTGAACGAGCAAAGGTGAAATATACTATAATATCACCAGATGACATTGTGATTCCAGTAGAAGATAATGATTGAATTCAAAGAGATAAAATATAAAAATTTCTTATCATCAGGAAATCAATTTACCACAATTTCACTGAATGAGCATAGCACATCAGTTATCATAGGTAAAAATGGTGCAGGAAAATCGACCATACTTGATGCCCTATGTTTTGCATTGTTCAATAAACCTTTCCGTAAGATTACCAAGAGTCAAATTGTAAACTCTTCTAATGATAAAGATTGTCTTGTAGAACTAGACTTCTCTGTTCATAGTACACAGTACAAAATTATTAGAGGAATCAAACCAAACAAATTTATTATAGAGAGAAATGGAAACAAACTCAACGAAGATGCTAATGCACAAGATCAACAAAAGTCTTTGGAAGAGCAAATACTCAAACTCAACTACAAATCTTTCACTCAAATTGTTATACTTGGGTCTGCTTCTTTCGTTCCCTTTATGCAACTTAGTGCTCCGCATCGAAGGGAAGTTATAGAAGATCTTTTAGACATCAGAGTCTTCTCTACCATGTCAGACATCCTAAAAGAGAAAGTTAAGGGTGTTAGAACTAAATTACAGACGCTAGATCTAAAAAAAGAAAGTGTTGCAGATAAGATTGTCATGCAGCAAAATTTTATCAAGTCTATAGAAGAGAGTGGGCAGGAAGAGATAAGTACGAAGAGACAAGAGATACAGAATATTGAAGATGAAATGGAAGAGTATCAAAATCTTGTAGATAATCTTCTATATGATCTCAAGATGAAAGAAGAAAGAATCAAAGATTATACAGATGCAGGTAAAACTCTAAGAAAACTAGGAACATATAAAGGAAAGTTACAGTCTAAACACACAAATTCTACGAAGGAAAGAGACTTCTTTACGAACAATGTATCATGCCCTACATGTACACAAACTATACATGAAGACTTTCGTGTAAATAAGATTGACCAACTAGAAAAAACTATCTCCGGTTTCAAGGACAACCTCCAAGAAATCGAAGATGCTATCTCAGATGCAGAATCTAGAGAGAAGCAATTTATTTCTATACAAAAAGAGATCTCCGATCTATCAAATGAAATTTCTCAAACTAATGTTCGCATTACTGGTTCAAGAAAACAATGTAATAAACTCGAACAAGAAATTCAAACTATTACCACTAGACTTGAAAACAGAAATTCTGAACATGAGAAACTAAGTAAATACAAGGCATCATTGAAACAAGTCCTTGCTGATTATGGAGATCTAAAAGAGAATTACGAATACTATCAAGAAGCAAATATATTGCTGAAGGATGATGGTGTCAAGAGTTCTATCATCAAGAAATATATTCCTCTCATCAATCAACAGGTCAACAAGTACTTACAGATGATGGACTTCTACATCAACTTTACACTTGATGAAGAGTTCAACGAGAAAATAGAGTCACCTATACACGATAAGTTTTCATACCCATCATTCTCTGAAGGAGAGAAGATGAGGATTGACCTTGCTCTTCTATTCACATGGAGAGAGATAGCAAAGATGAAAAATAGTGTTGTAACTAATCTTCTTATTATGGATGAAGTGTTTGATTCCTCACTTGATGGTTTAGGAACAGATGAGTTTCTAAAGATTATTCGTTATGTTATAAAGGATGCCAATGTCTTTGTTATCAGTCATAAACAGGATTTAGTAGAGAAATTCAACGCTATAATTGAATTCAAAAAGGTCAAAGGATTCTCAATTCTTAGAGGAGTTGACAAGAATACTGTATAATCTTATACTATATACTGTACAAAGGGATCGAAAAAATCGTGCCCCTGCGTAGAAAGACTCCCATGTCGGGGCAGTCTAACATCCGCAGGGGTTTTTCCTTGCGAGAAAATAAAACAAAAATGTTTAAATCACTCTTAGCAGTAGCAGCAGTCTCTGCATTCTCAGCACCTGTATTGGCAGGTCCTTATGTCGGTATCGACACAAAAACTAAGTTCACAGGTTCTGACTACTCTTCAATCGAATTTACAGGTAAGGTCGGTTACGAAGGTACAGTTGGTACTTCTAAGTACTTTGTAGAAGGGGGTCCTATCACAACTACACCTGACGGTGGAGATGCTGATACAGAATTCTTTGTTGCTTCTGGTTTAGGTTTTGCTGTCACAGATTCAGTTGGTGCTAAAGCATCCATCAAGTACACATCAAATGATGGTGGAGATGCAAAATACGAAATCAAAAGTGGATTAAAGTATAAGTTCTAACTGTTACAATACTGTCACATAACTTATATAAGACTCTCTTATATTACTTATAAGGGAGTCTTTTCTCTATGTTGAGATCAAAATGTTTAGATACTTGACAATTGTGTAAACTTTTGTTACACTATATATTAATGTATAACAAAAAGTTTATGACAGTTACAACTGAATCTGGCGGACGCCAAAATGCATTTCCAACTGAAGTGCAACCACGATTGGTAGAAAACTACGAGGGATACGGCAAGAATGCTGAGAGACTCAATGGTAGACTTGCCATGCTAGGATTAGTTGCAGGATTCATATCCTATGTAACTACAGGTAACTTTTTCTTCGGTGGAATCTTAGGATTCTAACCCCCAAAACTATTCACATTCACTAAAGGTAAAAAACAATGACTCCAGAAGCAGAAAGATTTAATGGTTGGGCAGCAATGCTTGGTTTCGTAGCAGCAGTAGGTGCTTACGTAACAACAGGACAAATCATACCCGGCGTATTCTAAATGAACTACCATAATGTCATGGAGGTTTATAGCAGACCTATGTCAGTACGTTACATCCCATTCATAACATTCATGTTTGCTACAGGCATTACAGCAACAATTGGTCTACCTGTGTTTGCATAATGGTTAATTTAGTAGCGGACAATTCAGTATCACCCTTTCAAGCAATACTATGGATCTTCTATCCTGTAGGTGCTATAGTATTTCTTGAGTTGTTATTTCGTGCTATAGATGGCGATGATGACGATGATGACGAAGGCGGAGGAGTTATGAATCCGGCAGGAGTTTATCAAGGTGCATAATATCAAAAGGAGATCTTGACGGTCTCCTTTTTTTGTACTATAATAGATTGAAACCTAAAACTTATGATGAAGTTATCCGATAAAACGAAGGCAATTCTAAAGAACTTCACAGAGATAAATCAATCTCTATCTTTCAAGAAAGGAAAGAAGATAAGAACTATCTCGCCTATGCAAAACATTCTTGCTGAAGCAACGATTGAAGAAGAGATACCTTCAGACTTTGCAATCTATGATCTACCTCAGTTCATCACAACTATTGATGTATTGTACAAAGATCCTGATATTGACATCACCTCAGAACAGTATGCTTCTATCAAAGAAGGTAAAGCAACTCGTTCAAAATATTTCTTTTCAGATCCAGATGTAATCATATCTCCACCAGAAAAAGAGATGGCACTTCCTAGTGAGGAAGTATCTTTCAATCTTGATGAGAATCAGGTGAAGAAACTTATTCATTCTGCAAACATATTAGGTCTACCTGATCTATCAGTTGTAGGTGAAGCAGGAGTTGTTAAGGTTATTACAAGTGATCGTAGAAATGATACTTCAAACGACTATACGATTGTGGTGGGTTCTACAGATCATGAGTTTTCATTCAACTTCAAAATGGAGAATATCAAACTGATCAAAGGATCATATCAAGTTAGTATATCCAAAGCAAATCTTGCTAGATTTCATAACGTAGCATATAATCTTACATATTTTGTAGCACTAGAACCTGATTCTGTTTACAACTAATGTTTTGTGATCGCCTAAGTTTAGTTACTGGAGGTTTTGACCCTATTCATAGTGGTCATCTTCATTATTTCAAGAGAGCAAAAGATCTTTCTAATTATCTTGTGGTAGGACTGAATGGTGATCCTTGGTTGAAAAGAAAAAAAGGTCAATATTTTCAATCTTGGACAGAAAGAGCAGACATCATTCGTCATTTGAATATGGTTGACGCTGTAATATCATGGGATGATTCTGATGACTCTGCATGTGGTGCTATTGAAAAGTGTCTAGAAATTTCTACAGAAGTTATATTCTGTAACGGTGGGGACAGGGGTAAAAAAAATACACCTGAGTATGAAAGATTTAAGGATAATCCAAGAGTGTCATTTGAATTTGGTACCGGTGGCACTGATAAAATGAATAGTAGTTCATGGATTCTCCATGGATATTTTGAACGTCAACGTAAACTTTTAGGAATATGATTTCAGTTTTTGAATTACAACTCGCAAGAGATTTTTTATTCGCTTCATGTCCACCGGTATATACTTTACCGGGAACATGGACTAAATGCAATGCAATTATACCTCACTATAATGCTGATCCTAATCAGACATTTGGTATTTCTATTCTAGTAATTTTAGTATTACTATCTGGATATGGAATTTATAGAGCATTTTTTAATAATAAAGGACTAACAGATCAATGGGATGATCATGATGACTGAACTCAAAAACAAATTATGTCTCAAGGAGTGTGATTTTCTAATTGATCTTATTATGTCAGATAGAACAAATCAGATCACACACACTGCTGCAGCATACAAAGTAGATCTAAAACTACTAATTGAAAAATTAGCAGGACAGGGTGACATGTTGGAGGGAATTTATAATGAATTCAATGACTGAATTTTGGAAAATCTGGAAGTATGCTTTAGGTTCATTTCAAGATGAAACCACAAAACAATATGATGATATAATATGTGTTATCAGAACATTTATTTTTATACAATTAGTGATAACTAATTGTTTCATTATTGCAGGTAACATCAGGCATTGGAATGATCCTGCACCCATTATTATTAATTATGAACAATTACGGTCTTGAAATTGCATTCTGGGTTATACTAGGATTGTATCTAGTATATCTCTGGGAGGAGAAAAAATGAATATATTTGTCACTGACCCATCAGCAGTCAAATCTGCACAGGTATTACCCGACAAACATATTGTCAAGATGCCATTAGAAACATGTCAGATGTTATCTATCGTAGCGTCAGATAAGTGGGGTTATGGTTTTGGCACATTACCTAAACTTGATGGTACACCATACAAGACAGAGCATGGTGCATTTCGTAATCATCCATGCACAATATGGGCACAGACTAATTTTACATGGTTGATTGTACATGGTCTTGCATTGTGTAATGAGTACACACACAGATATGGTAAGAAGCATAGTTGTCAATCTACTATAGAACATGCAGTAAAAATATTTCCACCTCAAGATTCTGATCCTACAGAGTTTGTGTTTGCAGGACCTGATGAGTTCAAGTATGATGACAGTAAAGATATCTTTACAAAATACAAAGACTATATTTTTTCAAAACCATGGGCAAGAGATAACTATCTACGTGACCCATCAAGAAGACCAGAATGGATGTGGTAAAACATAGGTGCATGGTCAATATGCCTGTGTATTCTATGCAGTTAGATATTGATAATGAAAAACTTATTGAGGACATACATCAACATAGGAAAAATTTTCCCGAAGGTGAAGTATCTAATGTAAAGGCATGGAGAAGTTCTTATAAGACTCATCAACAAACTAAAATTTTTGACCCATACATTGATAAAATTTTAGATGCAGTCGATAAAATAAGAATATCCGATCCTGAGTCTTTTAGTAAACTTGACATATGTACATACACTGTTCATGATTTCTGGGCGTTGATGTATGAAGAGGGTGATCATACTATAAAACATACTCACTATCCAATCACATGGGCATCTTGTTACTATGCATATGCAGATGAAGATTCTGCACCCCTAAAATTTGACATGTTGCGAATCAAACCTAAATCTGGTACACTACTATTATGGAACGGATCTCTCTTTCATTCTGTCCCTGAGACAAAAGGAAAGAGAATTGGTATTTCTGCAAATTTGATTATTAAAGATTGGGGATGAGTGACTTTATATGGGTTGAAAAATACAGACCCAAGACAATTGATGAATGTATTCTACCTGAGAGAATCAAGAAAACATTCAATGACTTTCTAGAAAAGGGTGAACTACCAAACATGCTCCTATCTGGACCTCCCGGCATAGGAAAAACTACGGTGGCAAAGGCACTATGTAAGCAAATGGGAATAGATAGTTATGTTATAAACGGATCAGATGAAGGAAGATTTCTCGACACCGTGCGTAATCAGGCTAAGAGTTTCGCCTCTACTGTTTCCCTTACGTCAAGGGGCAAGCATAAGGTTATTATCATTGACGAGGCAGACAACACCACCCATGATGTTCAATTACTTCTTAGGGCAAATGTTGAACAGTTCTATAAGAACTGCAGATTCATTTTTACGTGCAATTACAAGAATAGAATCATAGAACCATTGCATTCTAGATGTACAGTCATCGATTTTGGTGTGGATGGTAAGGAGAAACAAACTATAGCAGCACAGTTCTTCAAAAGATTGAACGAGATATTATCTTTAGAAGAAGTTGTAGCAGATAAAAAAGTATTAGCAACAGTCATACAGACACACTTTCCTGATTGGAGGAGAGTGTTGAATGAAGTACAGAGATATGCAGCAGGAGGAGAGATTGATACTGGTATATTATCTAAACTATCAGATGCAAACACAAAAGAATTGATGGGATATCTTCAGAAGAAAGATTTTCCTAATGTAAGAAAGTGGATTGTTCAAAACTTAGATAATGATCCCAACACAATACTGAGAAATATTTACGATTCGTTGTATAATGTATTGAAACCTGCAACTATACCACATGCAGTATTAGTTGTGGCAAAGTATCAATACCAAGGTGCTTTTGTTGCTGATCAGGAGATCAATCTCTTAGCAGCAATGACTGAAATTATGATGGAGTGTGAATTCAAATGATTAAAATGTTGGAGTGCAAACCAGTTGGAGAAACAAAACAATGCAAAGTGTGTAAGAAAATCTTGCCCATTGATAATTTCAAACTTTTTTATAAAAAAAGGCAGAATAAAAATTACAGAAGAGGTAAATGTCATCCATGTGAAATAGAACACAATCATAGAAAAAAAGGAACTTGGGAAAGTTATCAAAAAGAAAAAGCATATGTAGAAGAACTTCATTCTCTTCAGAAAGAAGGGAAGAGAAGATGTAGATATTGTGAGGAAATCTTACCCCTTAAAAAGTTTGTTGTATCTTCTAAAGGTCATCATGGGAGAACTTCTTATTGCACTCCTTGTAAGATGGAAAAATGGCAAAAATCATATAGACAACTGCCACAGTCAACTCATGAGAGCATGAAAAAATCTGGTAAAAAATATAGATCAAAACCGGGTGTTAAAGAAAGAATTAATAAACGATTAAATGAAAAATACCATAACGATCCTGCATTTAAAATAAAACAACTTATGCGTGGTAGAATTAATAAGGTTTTAGATAGAAAAAAACAATCTAAAAGATTCACACAAGAATTAGGATGCACCTTTGATGAGTTAATTGTTCATTTAGAATCTCAGTTTTACACTGATCCAAAAACAGGTGAAATCATGAGTTGGGATAATCATGGTGTACGTGGTTGGCATGTTGATCACATCAAACCTCTTCATGAGTTTGACTTATATGATGATAAACAGTTCAAAGAGGCTGCTCACTATACAAATTTACAACCATTATGGTATTGGCAAAATTTAGAAAAAAATAGAGGTACAAAATATAAATGAATTGTTGGCATTGCGGAACATATTGTATATGGACTAAGGCAGACTTAATGTTTGTTAAAAGCACTGTTTCTTTTGGTAATAAGAATGGTGAGGTTGGAAAATTATGACCAATCTCAAGACACCATTACGATATCCGGGTGGTAAGTCTAGAGCAGTTGGTAAAATCAAAAATTTTTTTCCAAACCTTTCAAATTGTAAAGAGTATCGTGAACCATTTTTAGGTGGTGGTTCTCTAGCACTACACATCAGCACTACCTTCCCACACCTTAATATTTGGGTCAATGATTTATACGAACCGTTGACAAATTTTTGGCAAATCTTACAAAAACAAGGTAATGAAATTGCGACCAGACTCACAGATATCAAAAGAGAATGCTCCGACTGTAGAATACTCTTCGAGGATAGCAAGTCTATTCTACACGATAGAGGATCTACCGATCTCGAACGTGCTATTGCTTTTTATATCGTCAATAAGTGTAGTTTCAGTGGTCTTACTGAGTCTTCATCTTTCTCAACTCAAGCGAGTATCCAAAACTTCAGTATGCGAGGCATCAGTAAGTTACCTCAATACAGTAAGATCATTCAAAAATGGACGATTACAAATGATGACTACGAAATCTTACTAACAGATCTGGTAAATGCATTTGTATATCTTGATCCACCATACGAGATAGATTCTAATTTGTATGGAAATAAAGGTGACATGCATGAGAGTTTTGATCATGACAAGTTTGCAGAGAAATGTGATCAAAGAACTGCAAAGATGCTCATATCATATAACTCATCACAACTTATTAAGGACAGGTTTAGTAATTGGTCAGTATCTGAATACGATCATACATATACTATGAGATCTGTTGGTGATTACATGTCTAAACAGAAAGAAAGAAAAGAATTATTACTTTTCAATTATAACAAAGAACCAAAAATACAATTTTCATTTGGAAGTTGCTTCAACTATGACAAACTCAACTCATCAGGATTAACATAATGGATTTATACGAACTTGAATTTAGTAGAAACCCAAAAACTATGTGGTCAAATTTGAAAACAGCAGTTCCTACAGATAGAGAAAAATATACAAGTTTATTTGAATGGTCTAAGTCGATGAGTAACTATCATTTTACTGATGCCTCTGATTTGAACTCTCTTGATTCTGATTTACCATCTGTAATACCTATTACAAACTTTGATATTTCAGATGTACCAGATGTAAATCTTACAAAACCTGCTACATTTGCTCGCAGATCTAAAGGAAGGAAAAGTAGAAATAATGAAATGGAGGAAGCAGATTTTCGTAGGTGGGGTTATGATATTGATGGTGGGTACGCAATAGTTAATAGAAAAACAAAAATAGAATTACCTTCAACACTACAAAGCATTGTCGATAAATTTGGTTTGAAAAATCCAAATGTAAAATTTGATGTACAAAAACCGGGACAATGTTTTTATTGGCATCTAGACGCTTTTGGCGGACATCTTTCAAGACAAAAAGATCAACAATTTTCTAGAGGAGATTTTGAAAAACATTCTGATGCTGATTATGATCAACGTAAAATGATGCGAATAATAATTTTCTTAGACGATCAAAAAGTCGGTCAGCATTGGCAACATGGTAACCTAATTATAAAATGGAAGAAAGGTGATTGTATTTCATGGCCTTGGAAAGATGTTCCCCATGGCACAGCAAATTACGGTCATGAAAATAGACCAACTCTTAATGTAACTGGTGAGGTTACAGAAAAAACATACGATTTTTTGAATAATGCTAAATGATGAATTACGAAACCTCTTCAATGGGAAAAGAAAAAGGATAAATCATCCTAAATGGAATAAATTTCCCATTACAGGTAAAAAATTTATAAAAGAAATAAACAATCTTAATTGTAATCTAGTGTTAGATTTAGGGTGTGGACAAAATCCTTACAAAGGACGTATCAATAATCTAATAGGAATAGATATTTTAGATAATCATTTGAATGATCCCCTATTCTATCAAGATTTGTATTGTGATATAAAAAAATTACCATTCAAAGACAATGTTGCAGATATTGTTATTGCTTTTGGAAGTATAAATTTTGGTGATGATGAAGTTATAGATTCACAACTTAGAGAAGCAATACGTGTGTTAAAAGAAGGTGGACGTTTTTATTTTAGAGGGATTCCTAAGTTTGATCATAAATTATATTACAATTGGACTATAGAAAAATTAATTGAAAAGACAGAGAAATTTAATTTAGAGTTTTTTATTGAACCTCAAATAATATATAAAACCTATCGAAAAAAAGAATTTAGTGGGTTTGATATAAGCATTGGACATAGAACTAATGAAAGAATTTTTTGTGCTTGGATAAAATGATGAACCCAGACGAAGAGAATCCATTTTGGGGAGAACCCACACCTACTGATTTATGGGATGATATGAAGAAATTAAACGAGTGTTATGAAAAACTTGGGTGGACACATTTTGATTATCTAGAAATTGCTATTGAAGATAATCATGTTACAATAAGGAATAAATCAAAGGAAGGTAGATGAAACCAGAACTGAAGGATTGGTTGAACTCAATCAACTATAAAAAGAATAATTTGTTTGAGGATCCAGAGGTTACTGACTCAATGTATCCTGCTTTTATAGTGAATAGATGCATGGCAGGTCACATGGATGCTGTGCTATATGCTAATGAGATGAATATATACAATTCTTTAGATAAGAGACTACAGTACGACTTTTTACTAAATATTTTACGATCGCGGAAAAGATTCTCTCCTTGGATTAAAAAGGAAGAATTGGACAATCTTGAACTAATCAAGAAATATTATCATTATAGTGATGAAAAGGCAAAGCAGGTCCTCTCCTTACTTACCGATGATCAGTTGAAATTCATTAGAAAAAAACTTGACACTGGAGGATTGAGATGAGTGTAGTGATTGAACCAATATATGACTGGTCACCTAGTAAAATGATTGAGGTTGCACTTGCAGAACCTGATGATTTTCTAAAAGTAAGAGAAACACTGACAAGAATTGGAGTAGCATCCAGAAAAGAAAAGAAAATATATCAAAGTTGTCACATATTACATAAACAAGGGAAGTATTTTATAGTTCACTTCAAGGAACTTTTTGCTTTAGACGGTAAAAAAGCAAATCTAAGCGTGAATGACTTTCAAAGAAGAAACAGAATTGTGCAACTTCTATCAGATTGGGGATTGGTCAATGTAGTATCATCAGATTTAGTTGAAGATATAGCACCATTAAATCAGATAAAGGTAATTTCATTCAGAGAAAAAGCAGATTGGAAGTTAGAAACAAAATATAATATTGGTAAAAGAAAAACAACCGAACCTAAATAACCGTACCCTTAAAAAATAGCATCGTGTATAATTAGTATTGTCGCCTTCGGGGACATTATTCACAGACGCTAAAGAGGTCACTATGTTTGACAACGGAATCACGTTGACAGTTGGAGATACACAAGAATATCTCAATAAAATAAGACGAAACATGATCGGATTTGACGATTGGATCAGCGATTTCGATTCACATTTCAAAAATTCTAATTACCCACCTTATAATACTATAAAGGTATCAAACCATGAGTATAAATTAGAGGTAGCACTAGCAGGGTTCAAAAAAGATGAACTAAAAGTTTACACACAGGAGGGTAAATTTATCATCGAAGGAAAGAAAATTGAGAAAGAGGGCACTGATTACATGCATCGGGGTCTTGCACAAAGATCTTTCACTAGATCATGGGCAGTACCAGATGATTTGGTAGTAAAAAATGTAATTTTTGAGGATGGATTACTCCTTGTTGATATAGAAAGAATCATTCCAGAGCATAGGCAACGTAAGGAGTGGCTCTAAATACCTAAAAAGGCAATTAGGTTGTGTTCAATAGGGTAAGAAAACACATTTCAGCGTCAGATCTTCGTCGATTGAACGAGGATCTGACTTTGAAGTTTAGAGATAAATTAAATCCAGTATTTTGGGGTCCATCTGGTCTAAAATCCATAGTCAGAGAGAAATTAATGGACTTTGGAAAGGCATTTGCAGACTATGCAGAGATACCAGAGGAAGGAATTGTAGATATTTTGATGCTAGGAGGCAATGCAGGGTACAATTATACCAAATATTCTGATATTGACGTGCATTTAGTGATAGATCCCAAGTATGTGCCTGATTGTGACCCAGAATTGTTAGATGACTACTACATGGACAAAAAAACTTTGTGGGAATTGACTCATGATGTCAAAATTTATGGTGTGCAGGCAGAACCATACATTGAGAGACCCGGAATCACTAGAAAAAAAAGTCAAGGAGTCTATAGTCTACTAAAAAACAGGTTTATACAAGAACCACAGAAGTTTGAGGGTGAATTAGACGAAAGAGAACTAGAAAAGAAGACAAATAATATCAAAAGTAAGATAGAAAGGTTGATTGATAGTGATAATGGTGTAGGATTACGTGCTATAATGAAAAAACTAAAGGAAGCGAGGAGAGCATCACTTGATTCTTACGGTGAATATGGTTTTGAGAACTTAGTCTTCAAAGAATTAAGAAATAGTGGTTACATTGACAAAATAAGGGATGCTATGCTACAATTAAATTCAAGAAACCTATCTTTGACATGATACAAATATTATTATTGAAGAATCAATTAGTTCTTATTGCTCGAATAGAAGAAGTTAGTACAGAATTAGGAGAACCAGATTGTAAATTGATAGAACCATACGAATTGAAGCAAGAAAATGGTGAAAATTTATTGACATCGTGGCCTAGTTTTACATCACAGAAAGAATTAATGATACACTCTGATAGTATACTAACAATGGTACAACCTGATAAGGATCAACTTGATAAGTATCAGACACTTACAGCAAAACCTAGCATCACTGTAAAATGAGATATTACACCAACGTTCAGATGGTCGGCAACGACTTTCTGGTTCGTGGGTATGAGAATGGCAGGTCATTTACATTACGAGATGACTTTCAACCCACTTTGTTTGTCCCCAGTAAGAAGAAAACAAAGTATAAGACCTTGGATGGGAAGTATGTTGGTGAAGTAAAACCCGGAAATGTAAGAGATTGCAGAGAATTTATAAGGTCGCATGAAAATATAGAAAAGTTTCCTATCTATGGCAACCGTAGATACATTTACCAGTATATTTCAGATAAGTATCCAGAGAATGAGATAAAGTTTGATCTCAACAACATGAAACTCGTCACGATTGATATCGAGGTGAAGTCTGAGAATGGATTCCCTTCCGTACAGAAATGTGATGAAGAGATGTTGCTCATATCATTACTTGATTTCTCATCAAAGAAGATACTTACCTTTGGTGTTGGTCCTTTTGACAATAAAAATGAAGATGTAACATATATTAGGTGTGTAGATGAGTATGATATGCTACAAAGATTTCTTGCATACTGGCAACAGAACACACCAGAGATTATTACAGGATGGAACTGTACATTATACGATATACCATATCTTGCAAAGAGAATCACTCGTATTCTAGGTGAGAAAGCATCAAAACAACTATCTCCATGGGGTTTAGTGACTCATGAAGAGATTTTTATACAGGGTAGAGGGCACATACAGTATGATATTGCAGGCATTACTGTCCTAGACTACCTTGATCTGTACAAGAAGTTCACATATAAGGCACAAGAATCATACAGATTGGACTACATTGCATCTGTAGAACTTGGACAGAAGAAACTAGACCACTCAGAGCATGATACCTTCAAAGATTTCTATACAAATGGATGGCAGAAGTTTGTAGAATATAATATCATTGACGTAAAACTTGTTGACGCTCTTGAAGAGAAGATGAAGTTGATTGAACTTGCTGTGACCATGGCATTTGATGCTAAAGTAAACTTCAATGACGTATTCTATCAGGTTCGTATGTGGGATATGATTATCTACAATGACTTGAAGAAAAAGAACATTGTTATACCACCAAAACAGGATGAAGATAAAGCAGATAGGTATGCAGGTGCATATGTAAAGGAACCAAAACCGGGTGTGTATGATTGGGTTGTGTCTTTTGATTTGAACAGTCTATATCCTCATCTTATAATGCAATATAATATTTCACCAGAGACTTTATTGGATGAAAGATATCGTGGTGTAAGTGTAGATAAGTTATTGAACGAAGAAGTAGACCTATCTGGTCTCAAAGACGTCACTGTATGCCCAAATGGTGCTGTATTTACCACTAAAAAAAGGGGTTTTTTACCCAAAATAATGGACAAAATATACAGTGAAAGAGTCGTCTTCAAAAAGAAGATGCTCAAGGCAAAGCAAGAGTATGAGAAGTCTCCTACCAAGGAATTGGAAAAAGAGATTGCTCGTTGTAATAATATACAGATGGCAAAAAAAATTCAACTCAACTCTGCTTATGGTGCTATTGGTAATAATTACTTTCGTTATTACAAATTAGCATGTGCTGAAGCAATTACATTGGGTGGTCAGTTCTCTATTCGTTGGATAGAGAACAAAATGAACATCTACATTAATAAAATACTAAAAACTAAGGAGGTTGATTATGTCATTGCTAGTGATACTGACTCTATCTATTTGCATATGGGTCCTCTGGTCGAAACTGTATACAAAGGGAGAGAAAAAATTACTGAAGGCATTGTCTCGTTCCTTGATAAGATCTGTGATGTGGAACTTGAAAAGTATATTTCGAGTTCTTACGAAGCGTTGGCCACGTATGTAAATGCTTACGAACAGAAGATGTTTATGAAGCGTGAGACAATAGCAGAGAGAGGTATATGGACAGCAAAGAAAAGATATATTTTGAATGCATGGGATATAGAAGGTGTAAGATTTACAGAACCAAAACTCAAGATGATGGGTATTGAAGCAGTCAAATCATCTACACCTGCACCATGTAGAACTCTTATTAGAGACGCATTGAAAGTTATACTAACACAGACCGAACAAGATATTATAGACTTTGTAGAAAAAGCAAGAGTAGACTTCAAGAAGTTGCCTGCAGAGGAGATTGCATTTCCTAGATCGGTTTCTAATGTAACGAAGTATCAAAGTTCAAGTGGCATATACACTAAAGGAACTCCTATTCACTCTAGAGGATCTTTACTTTTCAATCATCATATAAAGAAAAATAAACTAGATAATAAGTATAATATGATAAACAATGGCGAAAAAATAAAGTTTGTTTACCTCAAGAAACCTAATCCGATTCATGAAAATGTTATTTCGTTTATCAATCAATTTCCCACTGAGTTAGGATTACAAAAATATATCGATTACGATTTACAATTCAATAAATCTTTTATCGAACCTGTTCGGGCGATACTGGATGCTATTGGGTGGTCACTTGAAAAAACTGCAACACTTGAATCTTTCTTCATTTAGTGCTATACTTTTAAAATCAGGACATTTTATTTTGGATTTACCAATTAACGACAAAGAACTAGAAACTATTGTCAAAGCGTTGACACTTGGTGGGGATTCATCCCTATATGAAAAATTGAAGTTAGTAAAGGAAACTAGGGATGCACATCCCGGTGGTCCTTACAAAAAGATCCTGCGAGAAACCTATGGAATGGTAATTTGATGAATTTTTTTGATGATGTAATTAAAGATATAGGAAAGGACACCGCAAAGTTGTCCAAGAATCTAGAAGAATCACATTCATTTCTAGATACTGGTTCCTATATCTTCAATGCACTCTGTAGCACATCCATCTTTGGAGGTGTATCTGACAATAAAATTACTGCTATTGCAGGAGCAGAAGCAACGGGTAAAACTTTTTTTGCCCTTTCTATCTGTAATAATTTTATGAAAGAAAATCCTAAAGGAGGAGTAGTATATTTTGACACAGAGGGTGCTATAACAAAAGAATTACTAGAGAAGAGGGGAATGGATCCCACAGGAAAACAGTTTCTAACAATCGACTGCTTGACTGTAGAAGACTTCAGAAATGTTGCATATAAAATACTAGACAAGTATAATAGTCAGGAAGAAGAAAAACGACAACCAATGCTCATGGTTCTTGATTCTTTAGGAAATCTTTCTACGGAAAAAGAAACCAAAGATATAGCGGATGGTAAGTCAGTTCGTGACATGTCTAAGGCACAACTTGTAAAAGGTGCATTCAGAGTTCTAACACAGAAACTCAGTATTGCCAAAGTCCCACTAATTGTTTTGAACCACACCTATGATGTTATCGGATCTTACATGCCCACAAAGGAGATGGGCGGTGGTAGCGGTCTCAAGTATGCTGCCACTACTATCATATACCTATCTAAATCTCAAGAAAAAGAAGGAACAGAAAGAGTCGGAAACATTATCAAGGCAAAGGTTATTAAGTCGCGTATAAGCAAAGAAAGCGAACAAATTTCTACACGTTTATATTATGACAAGCGTGGTCTGGACAAATACTATGGTCTTCTTGAACTTGCTGAGAAAGGTGGGATCTGGAAGAAGGTCTCAACTCGTTACGAAGTTGAAGGTAAGAAAATATATGCCTCTGAGATATACAAGAATCCTGAGAAATACTTTACTCAAGAAGTATTAGAAAAAATTGACACTGTTGCAAAACAAACTTTTAGTTATGGAAACGGAGAGAGTACCACTAACGATTCTGAGTAATTTACTTCATGACGAAGTATATGCTCGTAAGGTTCTCCCATTTATTCGTGATGAATATTTTGAAGAGAGAACTGATCGTGTAGTGTTTCAACAAATTGCAGAATATGTCAAAGCATATGATGGACTTCCTACTAAAGAAGTTCTTCATATCGAGGCAGAGAAACGTGATGACCTTACACAAGATGAGTTTTCTTTAGTTGAAAATTTGATTGATGCTTTGCATGAGTCAACCTCTGAGAGAGCATGGGCAGAAGATACCACAGAGTCATGGTGTAAAGAGAGAGCAATATATCTTGCATTGATGAAGAGTATACAAATTGCTGATGGTCAAGATGAAAAGCATAGTAACGATGCGATACCAGATATACTGAAGGATGCTTTAGCAGTAGGATTTGATCAACATGTAGGTCATGATTATATTGATGACTCTGAGGGAAGATATGAATACTATCATAGAAAAGAAAACAAGATAGAGTTTGACCTTGAGATGTTCAACAAGATCACAGCAGGTGGTGTATCTAATAAAACTTTGAATATTGCACTCGCAGGAACAGGTGTTGGTAAATCATTATTCATGTGCCACTATGCTTCTAGTGTTTTACTACAAGGTAAGAATGTGTTATATGTTACTTGTGAGATGGCAGAAGAAAAGATTGCAGAAAGAATTGATGCCAACTTATTGAATACAAATATCAGGGAAGTTGCAGAGTTACCAAAGACTGTATTTGAAAGAAAGGTAAACAAACTCAGAGAAAAAACTCAAGGTAAGTTGATTATCAAAGAATATCCTACTGCATCTGCACATGTAGGTCACTTCAGATCATTGTTGAGTGAACTGAAACTCAAGAAAAATTTTATGCCCGATATTATTTTTATTGATTATCTAAACATTTGTGCATCATCAAGATATAGAAGTGCTGTCAATGTAAACTCATACAATTATGTCAAAGCAATTGCTGAAGAACTTCGTGGTCTTGCTGTGGAATTTGACGTACCAATTTTTTCTGCAACTCAAACTACAAGAAGTGGTTTTACTAGCACTGATCCTGATCTCACAGATACATCAGAATCATTCGGTCTTCCTGCAACTGCTGACCTTATGATTGCACTTATTAGTAGTGATGAACTAGAAGAACTTGGACAAATAATGGTCAAGCAATTGAAGAATAGATATAATGATCCAACATACAATAAAAGATTTGTTGTTGGTATTGACAGACCTAAGATGAGGTTGTATGATTGTGAACAGGAAGCACAAGATGATATCTTGGACACAAATGTAGATACACCTATTCCTGCAAAAGTTTCAAAGGCAAGTTTTAATGACTGGAAATTCTAAACAAGTTGATCTCGAAAAGTATGCTGTATTCGTGGATGGTGTCACATCCAATCCCAGTAAAGATTATAAATCTTTCCTTGATAGTATTGAATATCTTGACGGAGAAGGTTCCAATATTCAGCGGCTTCTTACTGCTGCTGTTGGTATCAGTGCTGAAGGTGGTGAGTTTATGGAAATTGTTAAGAAGATGTTATTCCAAGGTAAACCTTGGAACGACGACAATAGAGAACATCTTATTATTGAGTTGGGTGACGTTATGTGGTACGTGATGCAGGCATGTAAAGCACTCGATGTATCTTTAGATGAGGTCATAGCAGGTAACGTTGAAAAACTTAAGAAACGTTATCCCGGAGGAGACTTTGATGTTTATCACTCGGAGAATAGAGCAGCAGATGATAGATGATTTACTACACTGTTAATATTGGAAATTATATTGAAGATCTTCAAGCACCATCATGGGTTCAAGTAATCACTGAGGTAGAAGAATCTACAGGAGACATGGTACGTGATAGTAGGATACCTAAGATTAGATGTCCATTTTCAGGACCCTCTGTTTATATTGATGCTAGTAGAGTTCATTTATTAAATGAAAAATTTAAGGATCTTTCAGAAGAGATTTTTGAGAAGCATGATTTGTTTGTGTTACATCATCCACATGAACATACATATCTTGAAGAATGTGCGGAGTATGTTTATCGTGGTTGGGTAAGTGAAAAAGATATACTATCTTTTACAGAGCATATAAAAGAAATATACAATTTTGAAACCCATTTTCAGTCGATGGGAACAATTATTTGGCGTAGAGATCAGGATGAATTTAATGAAAGGTGGTGGGAATTATACATGCTTGGTGGTGTCAGGGATCAACTCTCAATGGCAGTTTCTTTACCAACAGAATATGGATCTACTTCATGTCGTGATTTTATTAACAAGTTTTCAGACGCTGAACCTAATGGTGAATGGTGGCAAATTAAATCAGGTGCCTATAAATATTATGAATCAAAAAATCCAATTGATTTTGTAAAGAAGTTATCACGAATCACTGGATTAAGTTATTCTAATTATAGAACTCTAGAGTGTCCAGTAGAGTATTCTGATCATGTTGATATTTCCTTCGGCAAAGTCTCAGGATATATTCCTTTTGGTAGAACTTCAGAGGGTAAAAACTATGATCTTATATACGTATCTAGTAGTGTAAAAATGGAAAAAATGATTGTCTACACCTGTATCACTAATGGGTATGACGAGATACCGGATCATTACTATGATCCTGATGTTCAATATGTTTGTTTTACTGATGGTACTGTAGAAAAGAAGGGACCATGGGAGTTTAGAGATATTTTAATAGAACATGATTGTCCTAGAAGAAGATCTGCTCACCCTAAAATTAATCCACACTTATACTTTCCCATTGGATCAAAGACAACTTGGTTAGATGGTTGTTATGTGATGACAAAAGAATATGTTGAGCGTTCCAAACAAAATCTTGACAATTATGATTTTACAATTATGAGACATCCAAATAAATTTTCTTATTTGGATGAGGTCTTGGAAGGATTTATGGCATCAATGAATACTTGGGATGATCAAATACTGATTACTCAAACTATCAAGGATGTTGGATATAACTTTTATGATTACATATCACCAGTGCTAGGTTCTATGTGGCGTGTTGTCACAGAGGATCTTGTCAAATTCGATGAGTTGTGGTGGAAGTATTCCTTAATTGGTCCCAATAGAGATCAAATTTCTTTTGATACTGCTAGACAATTAACATCTATGGAAATGAACATCTTAGAGGATGGATGGATAAGAAAAGAAACTAATTATGCAAAGGAACTTGGTATAAAAACTGGGTGGCAAAATCCCGGATCAATGGGTATATTGTTTGGGTATGAAGGTAAAAAAGGAAGAAAGAAACTTCATCCTCAAGCAGGTCATGATAAGCAATATCTAGAGCGTGATAAACTTCTTGCTGAGTTGAAGAAGATAACAGGACTTCATCCATATTTCTATGCCAAATATGATCATATGCCTTTTGTTAATCGAAATGTGATTGAACCTTATCTTCCTAAATCTTGACAAGTATGTAAAGTTGTGTTAAGATAAATAAGACTAGTAGATTTTGATCTCAACACATTTCATAGGACTCGAAAGATCGCCCTCCTTTGAAGACTGCTCTCAAACCAAGACCTATAGGCAGTATAATACTTCGTCTTTTATCCAGTAGTGAGGGATTACTGGAAATAAGTTTCGCATCTACCCTTGATGCCCTACTTACAAACGTCTTATTAAATGACAACTCTTTCAACTCAAACCCGCAGTAAAGGTCTCCTAGCAGGTTGGCCTGAGTTCTGCGAGTGGGTAACATCAACTAACAACAGACTTTACGTTGGTTGGTTTGGTGTACTCATGATCCCATGCTTACTCACAGCAGCAGCATGTTTCATCGTTGCATTCATTGCAGCACCACCAGTAGACATCGACGGAATCAGAGAACCCGTGGCAGGTTCTTTCATGTATGGTAACAACATCATTTCTGGTGCAGTTGTTCCATCTTCAAACGCTATCGGTCTACACTTCTATCCTATGTGGGAAGCAGCAACTGTAGATGAGTGGTTATACAACGGTGGTCCTTATCAGTTAGTTATTTTCCACTTCCTTATTGGAATTTCTGCCTACATGGGTAGACAGTGGGAATTATCATATAGATTAGGTATGAGACCATGGATCTGTGTAGCATATTCTGCACCAGTATCTGCAGCATTTGCTGTATTTTTAGTGTATCCTTTCGGACAAGGAAGTTTTTCTGACGGTATGCCTCTAGGTATCTCTGGAACATTCAACTTCATGTTCGTATTCCAAGCAGAACATAATATCCTAATGCATCCATTCCATATGGCAGGTGTAGCAGGTATGTTTGGTGGTTCACTCTTCAGTGCTATGCACGGTTCTTTAGTTACATCATCTCTAATCAGAGAAACTACAGAAACTGAGTCTCAGAACTATGGATACAAGTTTGGACAAGAAGAAGAAACATATAATATCGTGGCAGCACACGGATATTTCGGAAGACTTATTTTCCAATATGCTTCATTCAATAACTCAAGAAGTTTACACTTCTTCCTTGCTGTATTCCCAGTTGTATGTGTATGGTTGACCTCTATGGGTATCTGTACAATGGCATTCAATTTGAACGGTTTCAACTTCAACCAATCAGTTGTAGATGTAAACGGAAAAATCATTCCTACATGGGGTGACGTTCTAAACAGAGCAAACTTAGGTATGGAAGTAATGCACGAAAGAAATGCACACAACTTCCCACTTGATCTTGCATCAGCAGAGTCAACAACAGTTGCTTTATCAGCACCTTCAATCGGGTAATGAAACAACTACTGCATAGTCCATTTAGAGACCTTATAGAATTTGGTTTCTTTCTAGCAGTGGGTGTAACCGCCGGATCTTTAGGTCTAATATAAAAATAAATACCCCTATACAGGGGGTATTTTTTTATGGCAAAAATTTCTGCTAATAGAGGAGACATAGCAGAAGGAATTATGGGTGCTGCTTTGACAGCAAAGTTTATAAAAAGACAATTAGGTCAAAGTGTAGATAATTTACCTCAAGTAAATGCAACTGATGTAGATGCAGTTTTAGCAAAATTTTTTAGAAGTGGTGGCATATATCGTAAGACTGTTAGAGATGTTCCTAAACCATTTGATTTTATACCTCAAGGTGCCCCCGGAAATGAAATAGAGACAACTGTAAATGTTGTGAGAGAGTTGATGTTTTCAGATAAGGTAGTCTTCAAACTTACTCTACCTCAAGCAGCGATGGATTTTTTATCTAAACAATCAAATCGAACTCAGGTCAGAGATATATTTGAGAGAGCAGTGAGATATGCTAATAATGATTCTACATTTATAAGGGAAGCAAATAGATTAGCAACCAATGCCAAGAATGATAAGATACTTGTGGATGCTGATGGTGTAAGTAATCAATTAGAAACAAAGGTAGATATAGGACTATCTGCTAATGGGAGAAAGATAGGAAAACAAATCTCACTCAAAACTGAAAGTGGTAGACAGTTTGCTCAAGTCAAGGGATTTGGTATTGCTGAATTTAATAAACTCTTTGCTGATAATATGGGAATTTTTGTAGATGGTAGTGTCAAAACTGCAGTGAATGATTATATAAAACAATTCAATGTGACTGATGCATTTTCTTTTAGAGCACAGACAAGTAAAGATGTTACTGGGAGTGTTTGGGGAACCAAATTAAAAAAAGCAGCAACGATATACTATAAAGGAGCAGAGAAACAAATCAAAACTCAAATCAATGCATTAGATTTTAGAAGAAAACTCGCTGCCACAATCAGGTATGGTGCAACAAGAGGTGATGATGATATACAATTAGTGAAATTGGCAGGAGCACAGGGAGCGTATTCAGAGAGAACTTTTGGTCCAGAGTTCGATAATGCTATTGAAAACGCTGATCTATCGGTAGTATCTAATTTTACAGATAACCCGACTATTAAGATTAATAGCGGTAATAAACTATTAGTGCAATTTCGTGCTAGAGTAGATGCAGATAAAAGAGCAGATGGTTACAAAATTTTACTCAGGCAGATTCTTGAAGCAGGCACAGGATTCTTTTACTTATGATTGAAGATTTAATGAACGAACTTATCTTTCAATATACAAGAGATAAGAAAAAAGTAGCGTCTATGAAAATAGAACTTGAGACCTTCACTCAGTTCTACCTAGAGTTTATTGAAGGTCTGCAGGATGACGAGCATAAATATATACAATACAAGACATTAGGTCTCGCGTTAATCCAAAAAAACAAATCTCAATTTTATAAAAGAATCCGTGAAGGCATACGCACAATTCATCGCAGAAGCACGAACTACAAAGGCGTCGTCTCAAGCAAAACGTTTGGGTCTCGTCGGGGACGGTCACGGAGATTGGTATGACAAACAAGGTAATCTAAAAGCAAAAACTGTATCAGGAGAACTCAAAATGTTCTCTGGTAGAACTGGTTCTGAAGATGAGGGTTCTAAAGATACATCAACTGCTGCTAAATCAGGATCTAAATTTGCAAGTGGTGGTGTAAATCAGGCAGGATCAAAAGGTGGTGGCACTGCTGCTGATATGGAGAGAATGACATCTCTTGTTCAAAATGCTGCTGCTAGAAAAGAATTAGATGCTGCTGCAAGAAGTCAACCTCTCACAATTGCATTTGATAAATTTGATGATGAAGAAATAGCATCTAATATTGTAGGTGCAACAGAAGAATATGCAGAGGGTAAGTATTATATTTTTCCAAGCAGAGATGCTGACATAGAAGGACTCAAAGAAACTTATGGTGATGCTATTATAGATGATGAAAATGCTGAGACAATATATGATGTACTACAATCAATATATGAGAGTGGATATGGTGCTGTCAATATTGTAGTCAGACAAAGTAGAGCAAAAGAATTACAAAAACTTGCTCTCGAACAAAATGGAAACTTATATAATTTTATCAGTCTCAATATAATACCTGTTGATGAGAGAACAATTCGTGAGCAATATATCGCGGGTGATATTTTCAAGAGAGGAGCAGTTATTGAGTCACATGATAGGATTGGAGTTATAATAAGAAGAGGATCTAATCATCTAATCTGCTTAGATAAAAATAAAGAGATGTTCAGATCTTGGATTACAGAATCCGTAGAGATATAGAAACTGACTAAATAATAAATATAAAAGATTAAAAAATACAGATGAGTAATCCTTGGTCCCAAGCATACGAAGATCTTCGTAAACCTTACCTTGAAGGTAAGATGGCGAAGAAGGACTACGATGGTGACGGTAAAATAGAATCTGGTACAGATGAGTACATGGGTTCTAGAGACAAAGCAATCAAAAAAGCGATGGGCAAGAAGGTTGCCAAAGAACATCATCAGAAAGATGCTGATGGTAATGTGATTGAGCATGAGGACACAACCCCTAGTTCTGTAGAAGAAGAGAATATAAATGAGTTGAGTAATAAAACTCTAGGTGGTTATATTAAGAAGGCAAGTAAAGAAACCAGAGGAAACATGGTGGCAACACAACATGGATCTGGCATACCCAAGAAAGCAAAGGATATAAAACTCAAGCAGGTCAATAAGAGACTGAAGGGTATGGAGAAGGCAGGTGAGAAAATGGCAAAAGAGGATATCACTTTGACAAGAGGTGACTATGCTTCTAGAAATGTTCCTACTTCTGCATATGCTAAAGCAAAGGCAGCAAAATTCAAAGGGTATATAGCAGGTGGTGGACTTGGTTCTAACTTCTTACCATTAGCAAACAGTCATGAACCAGAAGGTGATGTCATTGATGAGAAGATGGAAAAGGACGTCAAGTCAATGAGATATGGTGACGGTGAGAAGGAACAGGCAGCAAGACTTAAGAAACTTGCAAAGAAAAGAGGGATGCCAATGTCCAAGATGAAAGATCATCCTCAATTCAAGAAAGAAGAAAAAGAACCACCCAGAATGCAGAAGGGTGCAATGGCATACGATGGTCCTAACAAGGCACGTTCATTAGCAGCAGACAGAGTTCTTGCTAAGACAAAAGCAAAACGAGAAAAGATGGTAAAGAAAGAATCATTTTCTGACTGGAGATCTGAGTTTGTTTGGGAGGATGGGGACTCTGTAAAAAAGACCTAAACGAAATCTCTCCTTCTGGAGAACCTAGAACAGCATCAAAAAAAGGTGAGAAGATAAAGGAAGGTGGTGTAAAAAATAAAATTACGATCAATCCTACTGTACAGGTAGAGGAGATCAAGATGAGTAGGAAAGAATATAAGAAGATACATAAGGACTTCAAGAGTGATGATCCTAAAAATCCTAGAACTACAAAATATGTACAGGGTAAAGGCACAGTCTCTATGCCTGTCAAGTTTACTGACGAGTACCAACCAAAAGAAGGTGAAAATATTGATGAGTTGAGTAAGAAGACTCTTGCTAATTATACTAGGAAGTCAGCAACTTCATTAGCAAAACACTCAATGGAGTTTGGTAGCAAACCTAATAAAAAAGATAGTAAAAAACTAGAGAAAAGGCATTCAGGAATCATGAAGGCAGCAAGCAAACTTGCTAATGAATCTCTTCTAGATCAAGTTGCTAATGCATACGTGGACGAGGCAACTCGTATGAAGAAGGAAATGGGATACAATAAGGGTGGTACAAAGAAACCCACAGGTCCTAAAGCAAAAGACGCTGCACTCGATGCTATCAAGGCAAAGTACAAGGGTCAGATCATGAGAACCGGAAGCAAGCAAGAGAAGAAAGTCAAAGGTGCAAAACCTAGTGGTGGCGGTAAGTTCAAGATGATGGCAATCAAGAAGAAGGAAACCGAGACAGCAGCAAAGAAAGCAGGTTACAAGAATACACAAGACTATGTAAATGTACAGGCAGTTCGTAAAGGAGGACTCGGAACATAGTGCATATATAGGTGTGGATCCAACACATTTATTACTATGTTTTCATTCCTATTACCTCTAGCATCAAAGATTATCTCTGATGCAGTGGATAAAATACCTGAAGATGCAGAACTAGGTGAAAAACTCATCGATATCTGCCTCAAAATTATTGGTAAAGCAGTAAAACTTACCAAGACAGATGCTGATGATAAATTGTTTGCTCAAGTAGAAGCAGCAATCAAGTCCAGATAGCACAACATCACAGATACCACGGGTCCCCCGTGGTATTTTTATAAATATCTAAAGACAAATTATTATAAGAAAAGAAATGGCTCTTTGGGGAACAAGTGATTCAGACGAATCAAAACCTAAGAATTTAACAACTGCGGAGAAGAAAGAAGTCTATGCTACCGCTAGTGGATGGGTTCTTGAAGCAGGATCTAAACTAACCGGTAATGGCAATACAAACGCTGACCCAGAGATTCTAGTAGCAGTTAGTGGACTAGCAGTTTCTCTTGGTGCAGGAGACATTACAGACATAGACTTTGTAACAACAACCTTCAGTAAAGCAGGTGGTGTCGCTTTGACAGTAGATGTTAGATTCAACGAGGAAGTTACTGTAACAGGTACTCCACAACTTACTGTGGTGAATGACCAAAGGGCAAATCACACATTGGCATATACTTCAGGATCAGGTAGTAATAAATTAAGATTCCAACTCACTATTGCTGCAAATGACGCTGCAACCAATGCAGGTGACGTACTATCAATCGGAACAAATGCCATGGCATTGAACGGTGGAACAGTCAAGGATAAAGGCACTAACACAACATCTACTATCACTAACTCTGCTGCGATTGGTGCAGCAGCAGGCACAATAACTGTAGCAGCATAATATGATATGAGATTCGATGAATTGAATGATGAAAATCATCTCCTCTTTGCTATTAAATTTTATGACAATCCTCAAGCGGTAACGATCGAAGACTTTCATGAAGATCTGAAAAGATTCAAATACATAAAGAGATTATTAAAAAAATATGTTATGAAAGGTGAATTGAAATATCATTTGATAATTAATCATTTTATCATATGTTTCAATGTCTTTGGAGATGCCACGATTCCATTACTGTTTTATAAAATAGAAAAGGAATACTGGTCTCTCATAAAAACATTCTTATTATTCCTTGATAGGATACCTGAGTTTCCGAAATCTGGTATTGATGATTTGGAGGTAGATAAAAAATGCCTTGATCTACTCAACAAAATCTAATGGACAACGAAAGGATTATAAAATTTATAAGAGAGATGATGAGTGTCGGTGGTACTGCTAGTGCTCCCGGTTTTAGTGGGAAGGCAGATCCGAAAGGACCTGTCTCCGGATTTGATCCTGCGTTAGATCTTAGAAAAAGGCATGGCAGAAAGTTGAACATGTTCTATCGTAAACGTTTACAATCTCAACGAAAAAAGAAAAATGTCTGACATTAACACAGCAATACTGGAAAGACTAGAAAAAGTCGTTGATTCTTTACAAGATAACTCTGTAAAGATGGGACAACTTCTCGCTGTACACAATGAAAAGTTAAATAAACAGGATAAGATAGATGAAGTTCTTTTTGAAAAAGTAGATAATGTTCATCGAGAAGTAAATCGTAAAGCAGATGAGATAAAAAAAGGTTGTGAAAGAGATATACTTATGATCGATGATCGTCTTAGAATAATAGAAAAGAAGATGTGGACGATAGCAGGAGCGTTGACTATCATATCTTTTATCGTCAGTCCAATTGGACAAAAATTTATTCAGAGATCATTGACAACAGCACCAAGCACTGCTACACTTATAGAACCGATGTTCAATGATACTAGATGATATTTTTAGACTCCAAATATATTGGACTCATATCAGCAAGATTAGATAAGATAAAGAAAGTAAAACCTGATTTATATAATTTCAGATGTCCATATTGCGGAGACTCGAAGAAGCATAAGAACAAGAAGAGAGGATATCTATACAAAAGAAAAACTGATTTCAACTTCAAGTGTCACAACTGTGGCGTTTCCAAGTCCTTTACATACTTCCTCAAAGATCTAGATAGACAACTCTATGATCAATATGTTTTAGACAGATATAAGGAAGGACTTACTGGGAAAGCAACCGTCACACCTGAACCAGATTTCAAAAAGATTATCAATAAACCAGTCTTCAAGAAGAAGATAAATCTTCCCTTGGCATCTACTAATGATAGAGCAAGGGATTATCTTGTCAGAAGAAAGATAGATCCTAACAAGTTTTACTATGCTGAGAGATTCAAACACTATTGTAATACTCTCAAACCAACATTTGAAACAACTAAAAATGATCATGATAGAATCATCATACCAATGTATGACAGGGATAAGAAGTTGATTGGGTTTCAAGGCAGAGCACTTGATTCATCACAGCAACCTAAATATCTTACTATCATGTTAGATGAAGATGCACCAAAACTTTACGGATTAGACACAATCGATGAAACAAAACCCATTTACATCCTTGAAGGACCTTTCGATTCCACCTTCGTGGAAAACTCGGTTGCTATGTGTGGGTCCGATGTTGATATTAGGTCGCTTGGTTGGAGCGATTATATTTGGGTTTTTGATAACGAACCACGTAACAGAGAAATCGTCACAAAAATCTCCAAGTGTATTGGAAGAGGTGAACAGGTAGTTATATTTCCACACACAATACCACAAAAAGATGTCAACGACATGGTATTGGGTGGACAAAATATAAAAACTATATTAGAATCTAATACATATAAAAACTTACAAGCAGAACTCAAATTTACTAATTGGAAAAGGAATGAGCAACGTACGGGTCAAAAAACGAAACGGTTCTATTGAACCTATGAACCTTGAGAAGATGCACGTTATGGTAGAACGTGCATGCAGCAACTTAGCAGGAGTATCTGCATCACAAGTCGAGATGCAATCAGGTATACAGTTTTATAATGGTATTACAACAGATGAAATACAAGGAATACTTATAAAATCTGCTAGTGATCTTATCAGTTTAGAACAACCCAACTATCAATATGTCGCTGCAAGACTTTTACTATTCTCTTTACGTAAGAGTCTTTATGGAAAGATATATGAGATCCCTCATCTAAAAGATCATATCGATAAGTGTATTGATAATGGTGTATATGACCCTGCAGTCAACGATAAGTTCACCGTAGGAGAGATAAATGAATTAGAGAAGTACATTGACCATGATAGGGACTATCTCTTTACCTACGCCGGTCTTCGTCAGGTTGCTGATAAGTATCTTGTACAAGACAGAAGCAGTGGTCAGGTATATGAATCACCACAGTTTATGTACATGCTTATTGCAATGACCATGTTTGCAGAATATGATAGAGGAACTAGACTAAATTACATCAAACGTTATTACGATGCCATTTCCAAACACAAGATCAACATACCGACCCCAATCATGGGCGGTGTCAGAACACCTATTCGGCAGTTCGCGTCTTGTGTTCTCGTTGATATTGACGACACCTTGGATAGCATTTTTACTTCTGATATGGCCGTGGGTCGTTATGTTGCACAAAGGGCAGGCATTGGTATCAACGCAGGTCGCATCCGTGGGATCAACAGTAAAATCAGAGGTGGAGAAGTTCAACACACAGGTGTTATACCGTTCCTCAAGAAGTTTGAGGCAACTGTCAGATGTTGTACTCAAAATGGCATACGAGGGGGATCAGCGACTGTCCACTTTCCAATCTGGCACCAAGAAATCGAAGACATCTTAGTCCTCAAAAATAATAAAGGCACAGAAGATAATCGTGTCCGTAAATTAGATTACAGTATTCAAATCTCAAAATTATTTTATGAAAGATTTATTACCGGTGGTGATATCAGTCTCTTTAGTCCTCATGATGTTCCTAATCTTTATGATGTCTTTGGAACCGAGGAATTCGACGAACTCTATGAATCGTATGAGGCAGACTCAACAATTCCTAGAAAATCAATTGCTGCTCAAGAATTATTTGGACAACTAATCAAGGAGAGAGCAGAGACAGGTCGTATCTATATTATGAATATTGATCACTGTAACTCTCACTCATCCTTCTTAGACAAGGTTGAAATGAGTAATCTATGTCAAGAGATCACTTTACCTACAAAACCATTACAGCACATTGACGACCCCGATGGCGAGATTGCACTGTGTATTCTATCTGCTATCAATGTAGGGAAGGTAAGATCTGACCATGAATTAGAGGAACTATGTGATCTGACTGTCCGTGCATTAGATGAACTGATAGACTATCAAAAGTATCCAGTCATTGCTGCAGAGAATGGAACAAAGAATCGTCGTAGTTTAGGAGTCGGGTATATAGGTCTCGCACATTATCTCGCTAAGTTAGGGTTCAAATATGATTCTCAGGAAGCATGGGATGCTGTTCATTCATTATCCGAGTCATTCCAATACTTCTTATTGAAAGCATCAAACAATCTTGCAAAAGAAAAAGGTAAGTGTGGATACTTTAATCGTACGAAGTACTCCAATGGAACTTTACCTATTGATACATATAAGAAGGACGTAGACGAAATTACTAAGATTTCTTATCAACATGATTGGAATTCTTTACGGAATGACATTGCCAAACATGGACTCAGGCACAGCACTTTGTCGGCACAAATGCCTTCGGAGAGCAGTTCCGTTGTGTCAAATGCAACCAATGGAATCGAACCACCTAGAGGGTTCTTGTCCGTTAAAAAAAGCAAGAAGGGACCTCTCAAGCAGGTGGTTCCTCAATACTCGTCGTTGAAGAACAACTATACTTTACTATGGGATATGCCTAGCAATGATGGATACATCAAAGTAGTATCAGTCATGCAAAAATTCTTTGATCAGGGCATATCCGGAAACTGGTCATACAACCCTACTAATTATGAAGACAATCAAATTCCCATGGAAGTCATGGCACAGGATTTGTTGTCCACATATAAGTACGGATGGAAGACTTCATACTATCAAAATACATTTGACAATAAATCTGATGAGGTTGAGGAGACTCCTACACCTGTAAAAGATCTTATCTGTCAAATAGAAAACCAAGACGAAACCTGCGAATCCTGTGCAATTTAGAACAACCGAATCAAAGATGTCAAAACCAAGAGGTATGACAGTATTCAACCAGAATAAAGTTGACACTAAGTCACAACCTATGTTCTTCGGTGCTCCCCTTGGAGTTCAAAGATATGACTCTTACAAGTATCCTGTGTTTGATAAACTTACCAATCAAATGCTAGGTTATTTCTGGAGACCAGAAGAAGTATCACTACAGAAAGACCGTGGTGACTATCAAACTCTTCGCCCAGAACAGAAACATATATTTACTTCTAACTTGAAGTATCAAATTTTACTTGACTCTGTTCAAGGAAGAGGTCCCGGTATGGCATTCGCACCTTACTGTGCTTTACCTGAGTTAGAAGCAGCGATGAACGTATGGCAGTTCATGGAGATGATTCATAGCAGATCATACACATACATCATTAAAAATGTTTATCCTGATCCTTCAGAAGTTTTTGACACTATACTAGATGATCAAAAAATTATTTCTCGTGCACAGTCAGTGACCAAAGCATATGATGAGTTTATAGAGGTGGCACAGGAGTGGGGTAATGGTTCAATGTGGTCACCAGATATGAAGGGAAGCACCACTGCAGAGTGGACTGAAAAAGAACTCAAAAGAAAACTCTATCTAGCAGTAGCAAATGTCAACATACTAGAAGGTATTAGATTCTATGTCAGTTTTGCTTGTAGTTTTGCTTTCGGAGAACTCAAACTTATGGAGGGATCGGCAAAAATTATATCTCTCATTGCCAGAGATGAAAATCAACATACTGTTTTGACTCAACAAATATTAAAGAAATGGATGGATGGTGATGATCCTGTCATGTCACAGATTATAGAAGAGGAAAGAGATACTGTCATAGGTATGTTCAAAAATGCTGTCAATGAAGAAAAAGAGTGGGCACAATACCTATTCAAAGATGGTAGTATGATTGGACTTAATGATAAACTTTTGGTAAAATATGTTGAGTGGACTGCTAATAAAAGGATGAGAGCACTTGGGTTCCCTCCTGCATATGATATACCTATCAGAAGTAATCCACTACCATGGACTGAACATTGGATCTCATCTAAGGGGTTACAGGTGGCACCACAAGAAACAGAGGTAGAATCCTATGTTGTCGGTGGTATCAAACAGGACATGAAGAAAAATGCATTCTCTGGATTCAAATTGTAAATGTTTTTATTTGATGTTGACGGAACTCTGACTCCTTCTAGAAAAAAGATCGACAAAGAGTTCTCTAAATTTTTTAGTAATTTTTGTAAAACTCATGAAGTCTACCTAGTCACAGGTAGTGATAGAGATAAAACTATTACTCAACTAGGTAAGACATTATATAATAAAGTAAAGAGAGTGTATAATTGCTCTGGTAATAGTGTTTGGGAAAAAAATAAGAACGTTCATACAAGTAAGTGGAGTTGTCCTTTCATTTTATCTTCATACCTAGAACTAGAACTAAATGCAAGTAAATTCAAAATCAGAACTGGTAAGCATATAGAAGAAAGACCGGGGTGTATAAATTTCAGTATTCTTGGAAGAGGAGAGGATAATATGAAACATAGAAGTGATTATGTTGCATGGGATAGGAAGATGGAAGAAAGAGATAACTTAGCACATAATCTAAGAAGATTATTTCCTGACCTCTGTATAGCAATTGGTGGTGAGACAGGTTTAGATATCTCTCCTAAAGGACATGACAAGTCTCAGATATTACAGGACTTTGAGACTCATGATACTATAACTTTCTTCGGAGACAAGACTTTTGTAGGTGGAAATGATTATAGTATTGCTCATGCTATTATAAATCAAAAACTCGGTACAGTTCATCAAGTCAGTAATTACAATGAAACTTGGGAGATTTTGAAGTCACAGTATACATAGTTATAATACTATAAGTAATATGAAACCAGATGACAAGGACACATTGATCCCGGCAATAAAGAACCCGTACAATCTGGGGTCAGAAAATGAATGGTATGACTGCGACGGTCTAGACTATGAGATTGATTACTTTGAACTAAAAGATGAAAACACAGAGTGCAAAAGCGAAGGGTAGGAGACTACAACAGTGGGTAAGAGACATGCTCATTGAACATAGGAATGTACACCCCGAAGATATTGAGTCAAGAAGTATGGGTGCAGGTGGGGAAGACTTGATTATGGCAAGAGATGCTAGACAAAAGTTTCCTTTTAGTGTAGAATGTAAGAACCAAGAGAAACTCAATGTTTGGGATGCATATCAGCAGGCAGTTGAAAACTCTGGGGACTATGAACCTATTCTTATCATGAAGAAAAATGGAAAGAAACCATTGGTCGTCTTGGACGCGGAAAACTTTATCAAAACCGAATACTGACATGAGTGACTGGCGTTATTCAGATGAGAGAATGAAACTAAGACAAGAGGTATTTCTTGCTCTCAGTTCATACTTAGATCAGCACTGCAGACATGTCTATGAGTTTTGTAACATTTGGAGTGAACTAGGAAATCCATTTGATAAATCTATAGAGGATGCTTTCCAAGATTACTTATTACAAAATTTAGAAAACTCTTATGCAAAAACTAATTAATGTACTCGCTGTTTCGTCTTTCATTATATCTGGTGCCGTTGTCGGTAGTGGTGTATACGTATATGTCAACAGAGCGTCCATACTTGATGGAATTAAATCAAAAGTTATGGAAAGTGTTACTGGATCACTTCCCGATGTCCTAAGTACAGACGGTATGATACCATCTTTACCTGATGCCACAGGACCTGTTTTACCTTCTCCCTTATAATCCTATATAATATACATTAGGAATTGTTATGGCAGAAGTAAAAGAGAAATCGAGAGGTCCTTTAGGCAAGTTCAAAGAATTTGCTGAAGATAAAGAAGAGCAACTGGAAATACTTGGTGCAATGGTTCGTCTTGGTGTAGTGATTTGGAGTGGATTTATAATCACCCTAAATTATGTTGAACTTCCTATAGTAAAAAAACCTGTAGGAGCATCATCCGATATCACTTTCGTGGCTTCGATTTTTACAGGGGCATTAGCTACTTTTGGATTGTCTACGGGTAATTCTAAGAAAAATAATAACACAATAGAACCTAAGAAGTAACATGGATCAAGATGAAGCGATGTTTGGGGCGGAACCCAAAGTAAATAAAAAAAGAAATTTTTGTATCAACATAAAATGGATATCTTTCGGTGTTGTTGGTAGTCTTTTTGCTGTGTCACATATCGGAATGATTGGACATCTTGCTACAAGAAAAATTGAACCGACATTACCATTAATAAATCCACCAGTGGGTCCATACTCATCATATAAAGTGAGTGTATCTAAGGAGGGATACGCTATTTCATATAAAGCAAACGATCCTAAGACTGCATATATTACTAAAGACATTAAAGAGAAGGGTGGTTTCTTAGGACTAGCAAATGAAAATACTCAGATCACAGAAGAGTACTTCATGGATGGTCAGACTAATCAGGGTGGTCCAGTATCAAATCATAGATCTTGGTTAGATAAAAAAACAAAAGCATTAGAAGATGATATAAATTCTTCCACACAAAAAAGTGAAGCATGCGTTAAAGCAATCGGGTCAGCAGAAGGAACGGGTAGACTCGTAGGCACTAGCGTTGGTGCAGCAGCAGCACCTACTCTAAGCACTATTCCATTCGTAGGATGGGTAGCAGCAGGATGGGTAGCAATGTTTGGTGGTAATCAAGGAGCAGAGATAGGTGGTAATATGGCAGAAGACTTGAATAAAAATTGCTAATTACTTTACAATATGAGTATCTTTTACGATGATGATGTAATAAAAAGATTACATATAGAATTGACTAATGCCTGTAATTCTAAATGCCCACTGTGTATAAGGACAAACTCACCTGTAGTAGAAAAAGTCAAGCACCTAACTCTTGATGATATAAAAAAAATAAATTTCAGTGCAGTAGAGTTCGTACAATTTTGTGGTAATTTTGGTGATCCAATATTATGTCCAGAAATTTATGAGATATGTGATTATATAATTCAAAAGGGTATACGTATCTTTATAAAAACAAATGGAGGTATGCGTGATAAAAAATTTTGGTCTGACCTTGGTAAACTCTTCAGTAAAGAAAATATTCAAGACCGTGGATTGCCTTATCCTGACGTTAATCATAAGGTAATTTTTGATATTGACGGTTTAGAAGATACTAATCATCTCTACAGGGTTGGTACAGACTTTAAGAAAATAATGGAAAACGCACAATCTTTCATAAATGCAGGGGGTCTTGCTGAGTGGGAATGGTTGGTTTTCAAACATAATGAACATCAAATTATGGAAGCAAGAGATTTGGCGATACACATGGGTTTTTACAAATTTCACTTAAAGAAAACAAGATCCAGAGGTAGATTGAAAAAAGCTAAGAAAGAAGGACATGATCTTGAATTGCAATATACTAATAAAGTCTTTGACATAAGAGGAAATACGTACGATTTACAGAATTGGATTTACTATGAGGAGGAGACACCTGTGCAATGTAAGGGATCAGATCGAAAAGAAATGTTCATATCATGTGAGGGTGATATGTTTCCGTGTTGTTGGTGGGGTGGGTCATATATGAATGATAAGTACCATGTCGAAAATACATCAATGGTGCCATCAATAGTAAATTTTGACAATAATATCAGAACAAATACATGGGATAATATAGTAAAAAATTATACTTTAAAAAGAGATGAAATGAAATCTAATTTTGAAAATAGATGCATAAAAGAATGTAATAATCAATGTGGATCAAAAAGAAAATGGATGGAAGATAGAGTTATAATATTATACAGGAGAGATGGTAAACGAAGAGGTAAACAAAGAAGACTTATGCAAGCACAATATGCTAAATTTAGCACTCCTATATATGAAGAAGATACACAATAACTATGCCAGTTTACCAAGATTACGAAATTCGTATAAACTTAAACGAACTTATTGAAAAAAGAATACCCTGCTGCGATCTTCTTCATCCAGATCATTGTCTAACAGAGAAACAAATAGCAGAGATTGCACATGATATACGTATGGACTTGAATCTCCATGATGTATTCAAACAAGTGGATCAACATATCATGAGATACGTTGAAGCAGCAGACATTGACAATTCAACTCACTGGGTAGAACCAAATCTTCCAGATTTAGATAGAGACTTGCGAGACGAAGAAGGCATTTCATTTATGTAAGCATAAATACTTATATGAAACAACTAAACACTTTCATCTTAGATACTACAATCTATATCTTAGATTTCCTCTATAGAGGAAGAGACTTTCAAAGGTTTTGGGTTCTTGAAGTAATCGCAAGAGCACCTTATTTCTCATTTATCAGTGTATTACATTTTCGTGAGTCACTTGGTTTACGAGGTGAAGAACACATTCACTTAATGAAAGAACATTTTTATCAAGCACTCAATGAAACAGAGCACTTGGAAGAGATGGAGCGTAGAGATGGAAACAAATATTGGATCGATAGGTTTTTTGCTAAACACTTAGTTCTTCTTTACTATTGGATTATGGTCGCTTATTATCTGACTAGTCCGTTAGATGCTTATGACATTAATATGAAGATAGAGAAGCATGCTTTTGAAACATACACTAAATATTTTGCATATCATCCTGAAGATAAAAAGATCGCCGAGATAGCACAGGATGAATTAAATCATGCTAAAGAATTGCAACAGGCGATGACTCTTGTTTATGGAAATATCTGAGATTGAAGTTCAAGGACTGGCGATACCATCTGTGCCACACACATGGATCAACTCTCCTCATGTGTCAATCCCAAAGGTGCCATCGATTACAGATACTATCTACATTGGTGTTCCTGTCATAAATGTGCCGGGGTGTGTAGAGGTACATAAAGATGGTAAGAAGAATAGAGTTCTGAAGGATGATGATCCAGATGGGACTCAAGTTTTTTGTGATGCTCAGACTCCATCGTTCGATCCTATCGAATATACACCAGAGGATTTGATAATCATTGAGGAGGCACCACCTCCACCAGTAGCAAACACGGAGCAACCGACCCTTGAAACTCCTCCAATACCTGAGATACCAAAAACAACTGAAGATAAAGAGGTTATCACCACCGAAGAAGCACCTCCAACTTGGGTTGAAGAGTATCTACCTTCTCCCTCCGAGGTAAGCACAACAACTGCTATTGCCGTGATAGCAACTGGTGCTGCAGCAGCAACTCCATTAATATTAAGAGTTGTCAAACCGATAATCAAACAACTTGCAAAAAAAATTCAGAGGGCATTTGGTAAAGAACCTCCTAGACTATCAAGGAGTGAGATCGCAACGAATAGATATAGAGAAAAGAAAGGGTTGTTCCCCTTCAAACTTCCTAAAAAAAGTACTGTTAATAGATTTAAGAAATATTAATTATTACCTATAGAAACTTCTTGCAAAGCATTAGCATTGTTTGATACCTTTTGTGGTATAGAGTGTGTGTGATTTTTTATTGTATTCACATTGTTTACTACTACATCAGCACATATACTAGCATAAGGTGATTTTGGATGGAAGGTGATTCCGGATTTCATTAGTTCTCCACAGTTCTTGAGTCGAGCAAGTTCAAAGTCCAACCTTTTATTTGCAGTCAACTGTGCACGGTATTCATTATGTAAGGTTGCTGCTTCTTTACATAACTCCTTTGCCTTTTTATCTAATGAGAAACTAATGGTTGCGGAGAACCCTAGATTAATATTTTGATTTGATTTCTGTCCAGTTCTAACTGGTTTATAGAATAAAATTTCCCCCGGATTGTCTGGCACACCATCATCATTGGCGTCTAGACTGTTGTACACGGGATCTAACCAATAATCTTCGTAAGGATCGGTCCATGATCCTGTTCTGGTGGCGTATGGAGTAATATTGGCGGTGGGAACTTGACAAGATATACCATCACCAAAGGTGTTAGTCATATACGGACCTTGTAAAACCTGTATTGCCTGATTGGTTACTGACCCACTAGAGTTGGCGACGGGATTTGCAGTAGCAGAAACCCCTCCTATATCACCTGATGCATAGGACGGGGTTATAGTATAAGGTATTGTTATAGCACTAAGAGTTGCTATTATTGACTGAATATACTTGTTGTATCGGTTACGCTTTGAATTGTGGTGGTTCTTTGTATTACAGTATGAGTCGAAAGACCGGGGGCTTTGTATGTCTCCGTGAATTGAAACGCTGCTCCCGGAGTTGTCAGTGTCCAATTGGGTTTTTGTGAAGTGTTCAAGTCTGTCCATGTTGAAGTCACACCGTTATTTGTTATAGATTGAGTTCCAGTATCCGGCGTTATACCAGAACCATCATGCTGTACATTAACACCCGATACCGAGTATTGATACCCAGTGTTGTAATCCATTGAATTAATGGTCTCAGTCACGGTGGAAGTTGTTTCCGTGTGTGAGGTCATTGATCCCTGAGTAAAATTAGGTACCACAGGGACAGCACTAGCAGGAGTTGCTAGTGCTAGAAGTAATAAGAAGGGAAGTCTTCTTATCATAATTTAGTTGATTACTAATTCTGTTACGAATTGACCTGTAGTTACTGTACCACTTCCGCCACCAACTGCTGTTATAGCATGTGCTGATGTTACAGTACCTGTACCAGTACCACTACCTACACCAGTAGATGTCTGATCTGAATATGCACTGACAGCACCTAAAGATGGAGCAGTAGTTTGTATAGCGTCACCTTCAATAAATGATTGAGAGAATGAGAACGCTGTGCCTGCAGTGTGAGTCGCTGTAGCAATAGAACCTTGTCCTACACCATCAGTTAGACTTCCTAGACCACCGACGTTTAGGTCGGGAGATCCACCGCCACCTACGTCTGTTGATACTCCAGAACCTGACACACTGTATGTGGATCCGATTCTTGAAACTTGTGTTGCTGCTGCATTAGTCTGCAACTGTATACTAGACTGCATCTTATGCGTGATGTCTGCAAATACAGGAGAACCAAATCCTGCCAATAATATAAGTGGTAAGAATTTCTTCATGAAATTACCGATTATTTGCTACCACTATATATAATATCCAATGATTATTACTCTTGAAATATGCTGCGTGTGATGGATATGAAGAATGTAGATTTTTCTCTATTCAAGAAGTTTATTTTAGATGTGAATGAGAGGTCTAAAAATATACAAAAATTTTTAGACCCTAATAGAAAAGATTATAAGTATAGAATAAATACAGGAACACCGAAGTTCGATGAACTTATGAGTTTTTATTCTGTAAATGAACTTCAAGAGATGATAGATAAGAGATTTTTAGAAGATCCAATCATCCAGAAAATTTACAATAAATATAACTTGAAAGATGCTGAGTGTGTAGTTGATATGGGATCAGGTTGTGGTCTGTTTGCAGGTCGTGGTATAAAAAACTTAGTCAATATAGATCGAAACCCATATCCCCATGTAAATCTCTTAAATGATTTGAAATGCACACAGTTAAAAGATAATATAGCTGACCGTATAATATGTTTGGGTTCTCATTTATGGTACGACGGTGATCGTGCATTTATAAATGAGATATATAGAATAGCAAAACCGGGTTGCATCATGTTTTCTTGTTGTAACTCTATATCTGTATGGAAATATCTTGATAAAAAAAATGGACTACCATATGATAAGGATAGAATTGTAGAATGGTTACACAATAAGCATGAGGTTGCTGAGTACCAATTCATTCCAAAACATAATGCAAATGTAATAAAAACAACACCAGAACTTAATAGTCATGGACATAATAGGAGAGTAGGTGAATCAAAAGATAAAATATTTTGGGTATGGACTTTGTAATGACAAAAAAAAACCCTACTTGCGTAGGGTAAGTACAAATGTATTATATGTAATTATAGACCTGCAACAGTTTCTAGATAATCTTTATATGCAGTTTTGACAGCATCAGTCCATATCGCTGCAGCAATATTTTCAACCTCTGTACCGTACTGAGACACATCAGTATCTAACCAATTACCACTTCCATCAATTGATCCAGCATTTATTGTTGTATGAGTAAAAACTCGTGTCACTTCTGTACCATTTTCAGTTATTGTATCTTTTGTTCTCAAGCGAAGTGTATTATATGGTTTTCTGATGATTATTCTATCAATCTCAGAATTTTTTGTTAATGCCATAGGGTAATTCTCCTGAATTAAACTTGTATATTGACAATTCTATTTATGTATTATATACTGTATGTAGTTTATAATGTATTATGATTCATCTACGAGACAGTCTCGTCAACAATCTCATCAAGCATGCAGAAGGACAGATAGCAAAACACAAAGCAAATGTAGAAATATATTTTACATATCCCACTGGTATCGGTGAGCATCCTGATGTTATGGGTGCTATTGAAACAGAGTTGAATGAAATATCTAGATACCATGAGCAAATCACAATTTTAAAGGAGTATTTTGACGCATGAAAATCTTTTTAGATACAGCAGACACAGAATTAATAAAGAAGTATTATGGAACTGGTCTTATTGACGGTGTTACTACAAACCCTACTCTTATCCGTAAGAGTGGTAGAGACCCGGAGGACGTTTACCAAGAACTAGCAGACTTTGGTGTTCGTGACATCAGCATGGAAGTTGTTGGCGACGAGAAGACTATGACTGACGAAGGTAGGAGACTGCATAGCAAATATGCATTTCAAAGTAAAAAACTTAGCGTCAATCCTACCACAATCAAAGTTCCTTTATCACCTGATGGTTTAAGGACATGTAGATCACTCGCTCTCGATGGAATCAAAGTGAATGTTACTCTTGTATTCTCAGCAGCACAGGCAATACTAGCATCCAAGGCAGGAGCAGCATATGTTTCTCCTTTTGTGGGAAGATTGGATGATCAATCTGTCAATGGTGTTGGTCTTATAAATCAGATAGCGAGTATATATCGTATACATGGATCTCAAACACAGGTCCTTTCTGCATCAATACGAAGTGTGCAACATGTGGCAGATTCTTTTCTCAACGGAGCAAACATATGTACAATGCCACCTAGTATCTTTGAGAAGATGTACAATCATATACTCACTGATAAAGGTCTTGAATTATTTGATAAAGACTGGGCACTTGTACAATCAAAATGATCGAAGAAGAGACTAGACCATGGGGATGGTTCAAAGTCCTTGTTAGAGGTGAAGATTATTGTGTAAAACAAATTCATCTCAACCCAGATATGAGAATTAGTCTTCAGTTCCATAGGTATCGAACTGAGGACTGGATTGTTGTGGATGGTAGTGGTATAGTCACTCAAGGTAATATGGAAACTGAATGTTATAGGGGTGATAAATTTTTTATAGGTATTGAGATGAGACACAGAATGGCAGCAGGTAAAAAAGGATTAACTATTATAGAAATTCAAAGAGGTAAATGTGTGGAGGATGATATTGTAAGACTTGAAGATGATTTCAATCGAGTTGATCATTTCGCTTGGGGTCAATACTAATGTACCTTATCACAGGTGGTGCCGGTTTTATAGGAAGTAATTTTGTAAATTATATTCAGAGAGTATGTGATGATGAGATTGTTGTCATAGACTCTTTATCATATGCTTCTGATATAAACTTTATCAAAAAAGATACCAAGACTACATTTGTATGGTGTGACATTGCAAATGAAAAACATGTCAATCATATCTTCAAAACATACAAACCAAACAAAGTATTTCATTTTGCTGCTGAGAGTCATGTAGATAATTCGATCAAGAATTATAAACCATTTTTAGAATCAAATGTGATAGGAACTATCAATTTGATGAACGCTTCACTAGAGGTGGGAGTAGAAAAATTTCATCATGTATCTACTGATGAAGTGTACGGTTCTTTAGATTACGATGATGAAGACATATTTACAGAGACCACACCATATGATCCAAGAAATCCATACTCTGCTAGTAAAGCAGCATCAGATTACTTTGTAAAGGCATGGCATAATACATACAAACTTCCTTACCTTATAACAAACTGTTCAAATAATTACGGACCACATCAACATCGAGAGAAACTCATTCCCCTTACCATCAGAAACGCTATGAAAGGTAAAAAAACTTACATGCATAGTAAAGGAAAGTTGATACGTGACTGGTTGTATGTTGAAGATCATTGTCGTGCTATCTGGATGTTAGAGGAGCAAGGTATTATGAATGACACCTATAATATAGGTGGTGGATGTGAACTTGATGTAAAAACTGTTGTCAAAAAAATACTTAATATTCTAGGTAAATCACACAAGTTGATAGGTGTGTCGGATGCAAGACCGGGAGTTGATAAAAGATATGCCATGAGTTATACTAAGTTGTATAACAAAACTGGGTGGAAACCGATCATGAATTTTGATACAGGTTTACAACATACTATTAATTGGTATTTGAATAGATGATTTCTTTATTTGGTCCGGGTTTTGTTGGTGGTAGATTTGCAGAGATGTATCCAACATTCACCCACATTGAGAAAAGAGATGAGAGATGTCCTACACATAAGGATGTTCTATACTTTATTTCGACAACAAATAATTATCATGTACATAATCATATAACATTAGATGTTGATACAAATCTCAAAGTCCTATGTGAAACTTTAGATTTCTGTAGATCAGAAGATATCACATTCAATTTTATATCATCATGGTTCGTATATGGTCAAGGAGGAAATGTTCCTGCTAAAGAGGGAGATCATTGTAATCCTACAGGGTTCTATTCTATTACTAAGCATTGTGCAGAAAATCTCATCAAGTCTTTTGCACAGACCACTGGTATGAAGTATAGAATTCTTAGATTATGTAATGTTATGGGTGTGGGTGATACTAAGGCAAGTAAGAAGAAGAACGCTATACAATATATGATTAATGAATTAGTAAATGATAGAGATATCAACATATATGATAATGGATCACATCAACGTGACGTCATGCATGTTGATGATGTTTGTCGTGCCATTCATCTTACTATAACTCACGGTGAATTGAATGAAATCTACAATATAGGTTCTGGTAAACCTACAGCAGTTAGACAACTGATTGATACTGCGATAAAATATACTAATACAAAAGGTAAGGTCTATAATATAGAACCACCTGAGTTTCATAACAATGTTCAGACCAGAAATTTCTGGTTGGACACCACTAAATTACAAGACCTTGGTTTTCGTCAAGCAGTCTCTAATGAATCTATCGTACATGAACTATGTCTATAAAAGATAAAGTCTCTAATTTTATATCACAATTAGGAGATGATGGTGAGAATTTATTCCCATATCTCGCTAATAAAGATTGGAAACCCGGCAACAACATCTATTATTCTGGTCCATATTGGGACGAGCAAGAACCTGTTGCTGCAATTACAACCCTTTTGAATGGTAAATGGTTGCCTGCAGGAGAACAGGTCAATAAATTTGAAGCAGAGTTTGGAAAGAGGTTTAAATTTAGATACAACCTTATGGTCAATAGTGGATCATCTGCAAACCTTGTCATGATTGCTGCACTCAAAAAATATTTTGGGTGGCAGGATGGAGATGAAATACTAGTATGTGCATGCGGTTTTCCTACCACTATCAATCCCATCATACAGAACAATCTCAAACCTGTATTTGTAGATATTGATTACACTGATTTGAATTGGGATCTTGAGATGCTAGAATCCAAGATTACCAGTAGAACTAGAGCGTGTTTTTCTTCTCCTGTTCTGGGAAATCCCTATGACTTCGATAAGTTTCTCGAAATTTTGGATGTTTATGGACTCGAATACATCGCGGACAACTGTGACTCCCTCGGTAGCAAGTGGAGAGGTCAGTTTCTTACCAAACACGCCGTCGCTGCTTCTTGTTCTTTCTATCCAGCTCATCATATTTCTACTATCGAAGGTGGTATGGTCTCCTCTAATATCGAAGAGATAATCCAGATCGCCAGATCGTATGCTTGGTGGGGAAGAGGATGCTATTGTGTAGGATCCCAAAATAAATTGCCCAACGGTGTCTGTGGGCAAAGATTTGATCGTTGGTTGGAAGGGTACGACCATGATGTCGATCATAAGTATGTCTTCGGAGTTCAAGGATATAACCTCAAACCCGCCGATCTGCAGGGGTCTATCGGTCTTGTACAATTGACTAAGCAGGACGAGATACATCGCATCCGTCGTCTCAACAAAACTCGACTTCATCAAATCTTCTCTAAGATCGATGGTGCGAGGGTTATTGAAGAAAAAGAACATGCTGAGACTTCTTGGTTTGGTGTACCTATAGTTTACGAAGGAAATAAAGTCCGACTCGTGAAATATTTAGAGGATAATAAGATACAAACAAGAAATTATTTTGCAGGGAATATTCTTATGCATCCGGGGTATAAACATCTTGAATCATACGCTAACTATCCTAACTCATGTAAGGTGTTGGATAATGTATTTTTCTTAGGATGTTCACCTGTAATTACAGATCCTATGATAGACTACATAGAGGAGGTAGTTACCAAGTTCAGAAATGAACTTTAGATTCCCACTTTTGGGAAAAAATTTTCCGCCAAAAAATCCTCATTAAGGTTTTTATGAAAACAGCATTAGTACTAGGTGCCGGTGGTTTTATCGGCAGTCACATGGTCAAGAGACTCAAGAAAGAAGGTTACTGGGTAAGGGGTGTAGATCTCAAATATCCAGAATTTTCTAATACAGAAGCAGATGAATTTATTCAAGGAGACTTGAGAGATAAAAGTTTCGTTGAAAGAGTTATACAGTATAAAGGAGAACAAGGAAACTTCTACGAGTCTGTTCCCTACAGATACATCGAACCATTCCATGAAATATATCAGTTCGCTGCTGATATGGGTGGTGCAGGATTTATTTTTACAGGTGATAATGATGCTGACATTATGCAGAACTCTGCAAGTATAAATCTAAACTTGTTAGATGCACAGCAGAAGTTGAATGAAACTTTTGATGGGTCAATAGGGTGGAGTGAATGTAATAGACCATGCTTAGATTGGATTACTAAGATTTTTTATTCTAGTTCAGCATGTATGTACCCAGAGTATAATCAATTAGATCCTGACAATCCAGATTGTCGTGAAGAATCAGCATACCCTGCAGCACCTGACTCAGAATATGGATGGGAAAAATTATTCTCAGAGAGATTATATCTTACATACAGTCGTAACTATGGTATGCCTGTTTGTGTTGCTCGTTACCACAACATTTTTGGTCCAGAGGGAACATGGCAAGGTGGTAGAGAAAAAGCACCGGCAGCAATATGTAGAAAGGTTGCTTATCTTCCAACAGACGGAGGAGATATTGAGGTTTGGGGAGATGGAGAACAAACTAGATCATTTTTATTCATAGATGAATGCATTGAGGCAACTTGGAGATTGATGCAGTCTGATTTCAAAGGACCAGTTAATATAGGTTCTGAAGAAATGGTTACAATAAATCAACTTGTTGATACTGCTGCAAAAGTATCTGGTAAAACAGTAGGAAAGAACCATATAGATGGACCACTTGGTGTGAGAGGACGTAATTCAAACAATGATCTTATAAGAGAAAAACTTGGTTGGGATTACACACAAACTCTTGAAGAAGGTATCAGAAAGACTTATAATTGGATAAGTCAGCAGATATGTAGAGAAACTATATCATCTGCTGATCTTGAAACTAAAGAATACGATTTATTAGCATCAGGATAGTATGAGATCACTCGTTACTGGGGGTGCAGGATTCATAGGATCCCACCTTGTTGACAAATTATTAGAAATGGGACATCAAGTTACTGTTGTGGATAATGAATCCTCAACATGTAATCAAGAGTTCTATTGGAATGATAAAGCGTGGAATGTCAGGGCAGACATATCAGATGCACAAGTCATGGAGCAAGTATTTTCTTGTGTAAACGAGGGAATGCCAAAAATTGATTGGGTGTTTCATCTTGCTGCATATTCTAGAATACAAATTGCATTACAGAATCCAGTAGGATGTGTGCGGACAAATGTATTAGGAACAACCACTCTATTACATAATGCTCGTGAGCATGGTGTCAAGGCATTTATTAATTCATCTACTTCATCATCTTATGGTTTGAAAAATGAACCACCACTTAGAGAGGATATGACACCTGATTGTTTGAATCCTTACTCAGTATCAAAGGTGGCAGCAGAAAATATATGTAAGATGTATTCAGATTTATTTGACATCAACACAGTGAGTCTAAGATACTTCAACGTATATGGTGACAGACAACCTCTTGTAGGACAATATGCACCTGTAGTGGGATTGTTTTTAGAGCAATGGAAAAAGGGTGAGGCGTTTACAATTGTAGGAGATGGTGAACAACGAAGAGATTTCACTCATGTTGATGATGTGGTCAAAGCAAATATTGCAGCAGCAGAAAGAGCAAGTGACATAAGCGGTGAAATTATAAATGTTGGTACAGGAACTAATCATTCTGTAAATCAAATAGCAGATACGATTTGCAGTAACTACACAAAAAACTTCATACCACCTAGACCTGCAGAGGCAAGAGTAACTCTTGCTGATATTTCAAAAGCAAAAAAACTTTTGGGATACATGCCATCTATTGAAATTAGTGATTGGATTGATGAATACAAAGTACGATGAAAAAACTGATGAACTTATTCATCCAGTAAAGATAAAAGAAAATCACTCTCAAGCATATCAAGATCTCTTTGTCTTGACTATGCTTAGTGGTAAAAAGAATGGCAGATATTTAGAGATAGGTGGTAATCATCCCAGTGCATTTAATAATACATATCTTCTTGAGACAGAGTTTAACTGGCAAGGTATATCTGTAGAGATAGATCAACAATTTCAAAGTCAATGGACAAACAGATTAAATAAATGTTATCTAGCAGATGCTACAACATTTGATTGGAGAGAAGCAATAAAAAATAAAGGTTGGAAAAAGAAAAGGTTTGATTATGTCTCTATAGATTGTGAACCACCTGACATCACACTCAAAGCATTAGAGAATTTACCATTAGATGATTATAGATTTTCTGTGATTACATTTGAATCAGATTTATACATGTATGGACCTGAGTGTAGAGATATACAAAGAAGAATATTGAATGATCTAGGTTATCAGATTGTAGCAAGAGATGTTGCTAATGGAGGAAATCAATTCGAGGATTGGTGGATAGATCCTCAAGTTATAGATAATTTAACATGGGGACCATTTATTTCTCATGGTGCTGAAGCGAGAACATTGTTTGTAAAATGATTATTTCTCATTGGTATGGCAGACTTGGAAACAATATTCAACAATGTGCAGTCGGCACAATGGCAGCAGCACTGACCCAATCTACATTTGAATCAATTGAACATGAGATTATCAGAAAACACTCGACATCGTTTGGACAGAATAGTCAGGAAGTACGATCAAAATTCTTCTACTGGGAAGGTCCGTACAAAGAAGTCAATATCGAAAAAGAATTCATTTATGAAAACATGCGTCATATATGTAAGAAATATATTCAACCCCATATACAAGCACCGAGAGTTTTACTTCCTGATGATTGCATTGTTATTCATATTAGGAGTGGAGATGTCTTTGACAGGAGGGTTTCTAACCCTTGCAACTATGTCCCTAATCCTCTTTATTTTTATCTGCAACTTATTGAAGGATTTAATCAGGCGATAGTGGTCACCGAGGGAGATAATCATAATCCTATACTAGATGAACTTAGAAAAAATTCAAAGGTTACAATACAATCTAAAAGTGTAGCAGAAGATTTCGGAACTTTATTGTCAGCAAAACATCTTGCCAACTCTGGTGTTGGAACTTTTGGAATTGCTGCTGCTTTATGTAGTGATAATATTGAAACATTTTATTGTACAGATATTAGTATAAGTGAGCATCTTAATTACAAGATGCTTCTGGGTACTGATGTGAATGTAAGTTTGATGCCGATTGATGACTACATAAACGTAGGTGAATGGGATAACAGTGACAAACAACGAAAATTTATTCTTGAATACGATCCAATTTCCTAGAAAAATTGCTGACAAAATTGAAAAGGCAGCAACTAATGGTCCTTGGTGGTATCTTCCTGACTGTGCACACCCTATAGGTCATGAATTGCAGACTGATACAAATCCTTATTTTTCTTGCACATTAATTAGAGATCGTATTATTTTGAATGATATTGTAAAATATTATGATTTGTCATTTTTTAGTAAGTATATTAGAATGGAGAAACATACGATTGCAAGAGCACATGTTACCATGCATTATCCAAATCCTAACAAATTTGGAGTGCCACATAACTTTCATATAGATCAGCAATTTTCACATATTGTGGCATTATATTATATTAATGATGCTGATGGTGATACTATTTTCTGTGATGAACATGATCATTCAAAGATCATACATAGAGAAACTCCTAAGAAAGGTAAGTGTGTAATCTTTGAGGGTTTGCATGCATATCATGCTAGTTCTTCACCGACTAAAAACATTAGAATGACCTTGAACATTAATTATGACCATCTTTGATACGTTCACTTTTTATAATGAACTTGATTTATTAGAACTTAGACTCAACATACTAGGCGATGTTGTAGATTACTTTGTCATCAATGAAGCAACAATAACATTCACTGGTAAGACGAAACCATTATATTACCTTGAGAATAAGGAACGTTTCAAAAAGTGGGAACATAAAATCATACATCATGTCACACATGATGATAATAAAACACTAGAAGAATATTGGGAAGGTGTTCCTTATCACAGGAGCATGAAAGAAGAAAATATATATCAACTACCTTTACACTATCAGAGGGCATGTTTCCATAAAGACTCTGCAATATATGGATTTCTTGATAAAGCAAAGGATGATGATATTATACTATCAAGCGATGCAGATGAGATAGCAAATCCAGAGGCATTGCTTGCCATAGATGAGTGGTTCAAACCTGAGAATCATTATGTATTAAGAGGTCCTGTATACTATTACTATCTCAATCTATTATGTGAAAAGGAATGGATGGGTACAAGAGTTTGTACCATGAAAACACTCAAGACTATGAGTATAGATAAGTTGAGGCAATCACATCAAGACGCTTGGAAAATTGATAATGCATCATGGCATTGGAGTTTCTTTGGTGATGCTGACACTGTACGTGCTAAGATGGACGCTTATGAACACCAAGAGAACAATCTACCTCAGTTCAGAGATACAATGGAACAACGCATCGAGGCAGGACTTGATCCATTTGGCAGAGATTATTTGTACCAACCAACTGTGGTACCTATCGATGGTTCATACCCGGACTATGTTCAAAAGAATAAAGAAAAATTAGTGAGGTTTATCAAGTGAATCTGATAGAAGGGGTAGCAGTATCTAATCATTGTGACTATTCATTTGGAGATCAGTCTGGATGTATAGGAAATGTTGCAGGTGCTTACATGAAGCAGGCAGATCCATGCAACACAGAGTTTGCTGATCTAGTGAAGGGCGGTAAACCGTTCATGACAGTTTTTATAGATAATATACGACTTTATAATAGACCACTCAAGGCAGACACCGAGAGTGATCAAAAATGGATAGATGGTCTGATGGAGACTAATGATCTACTGAAGACATGTAGCAACTATCCTGACACTAAATTTTGTATATTTACAAACCTAGAAGATACACCTATTACAGAGGACATACATGATAAAATTCCTAAAAACGTTGTTGCAATCTATGGGACAAATGCTATCGGATTTGGTGGCAAGGTTCACCCATTCCCATATGGTGTACAAAGAATCATACATCCCAGTGACAATCGAATCGGAATACTCAAGAAATACCTACAACAGGAGAAGGTAAAACCTAAGAAGTTACTTTACATCAACCACTCAGAGCATACAAATATAAGTGAGAGAGGTAATGTAAAAAAGAAGTTCTCAGGTAGGAAGTATGTTACTATAGGAGAAAGAGTTCACTATGATCTATATTGTCAGCAGATATTAGATCATAAATTTATGATATGTCCACAGGGAAATGGTGTCGATTGCCATAGAAACTGGGAGGTGTTATACTTAGGGAGAGTTCCCATAATGAAGAAGTCTAAGTATCTCCAAGAGTTATACAAAGACTATCCGATATTATGGGTCAATGATTTTATGGACTGCACTAAATCTTTGTTGTCTAGTAATAATCATTTGTTTGAAAAAGCACAAAAAATTGACAACAACTTGCTTGATCTTTATACTGTATTCAACCGTGCTGTAAAGAATGCTAAAAATTCCTGAAGTCACATTGGTCATGCTCGCTGACCTTGACATTGAAGATGCTGTTTATGCAGTCAATAAATCATGTGAAGGTATTCACTGGGGTGCTGCTAAGTTTCTTAGTAGTAAGGGAAGACCTAAAGGTTTGAATCCCAATGTAGATTATGAGGAAGTTTATCCAATTCAAAGTATCAATGACTTTAATTTTTATTGTATCTATAATCTTACTAATCACGTCAGGACCTCGCACTGCCTTCTCATACATCCGGACGGCTACGTTATTCGTCCTCATCTTTGGGATCCTAAATTTCTTGATTACGATTATATCGGTGCCCCGTGGAGAGATGACCCAAATGCCTACCTCGACCCGTGGGGAAAGAATCATCGAGTCGGGAATGGAGGATTTTCCTTACGCTCCAAGCGTTTACTCGACGTCCCCAGTAAAGTCACCGTCCCTTGGGAAGTAAACGAAGGAGATTTTTACAAACACATGAACGCCGGACTATATAATGAGGACGGGAACATATGCTGCCACAATCGACACATCTTTGAGGGACAGGGATGTGTGTATGCTCCCGTCGCGGTGGCGAGTAAATTCTCTAGAGAAGAAACTCTACCTGACAGTGAACAAGAGACCTTTGGTTTCCATTATCATTTTCAAGAGATACGATGAAAGCAACAATTAATCAACTATGGTGGAATCCATGGGGTGAAGAAGGATTAGATGTAGGTAATAGAAAAGTAAGCATATCAATAGATAATCTGACATTTGATAAAGAAGCAGATTATAGAATATTATTTTTAGCAGAACCATATGCAGTAGCACCCTCAATAAATGAGGGTGCACTTAGAAATGCACATAATTTCAATCGAATCTATACATTTACACAATCTATATTGAATAAGTATCCCACTGCGAAATTGTTCGAGTGGGGTTCTTCATGGTTAGATTTTGAAGAACTAAACATTGATAAGAAACCACACATCACATTTGTTACGAGTTCTAAACTGCAAACCTCTGGTCATAAGACCAGAAATCTCATATATGATATCTTGGAGGACATAGATGATGTAAATGGTATGGAAGTATATGCACATAAGTCACCACCCTTTCATCAAAGAAGAAATGATTTCTTCGAGAATGCATTGTATCATATAGCAGTAGAGAATTCAGCACAGAAAAATTATTTTACAGAGAAGATCATAGATTGTTTTGCTAGTAGAACTATACCAATCTATTGGGGTTGTCCTAACATTGGTAATTGGTTTGATATAGATGGTATAATTACATTCAATCATGTCAGCGAACTCAAGAAAATATTTGACAAATTAGATGAAGACTTTTATCATAGTAAAAGGGAAGTGATTGAAAAGAACTATGAAATTGCCAAGCAATTTTACGGTAAAAATGATGTTGTTCCTCGATTAACTAAAACTATTATCACTGATCTTGAGGAAAACGCTATAGTATATGAGAGTTAGTTTTTGTATTCCAACTCATGATGGTAATGCAAGATGTCAAAACTATTTGTTTGATATTTTTCATGCTCTCTCACAACAAACGAACAAAGACTTTAATGTCTGGATATCAGATCATAGTAAATCTAATAAAGTTTTAGAGGCATGCAAGGAGTATGCAGATCTATTTGAGATCAATTATATTAAGAATACAAAAAAGTATGGCAACATTTCTGCTAATACAAATCATGCAATGCAGCATGCTAATGGTGATATTCTAAAGGTATTGTTCTCTGATGATTTTATCTTGACATGTAATCTTGTAGAAGAATTAGATAAAGCATTTTCTGATGAAGTCAAGTGGGCAGTCACAGGATATGCTCACACAGTTGATGATGGTCAGACACATTACAATCCAAAGATTCCATGCTATAATGATAGACTATTGGAGGGTGTGAATACTCTGAGTTCACCATCTATTCTTGCATTGAAGCGAGGGATTGACATGTATTTTGATGAAAATTTGACCATGTTGATGGATTGTGATATGTATTATAGACTCTATAAATATCATGGAGAACCAGTGATACTAAAAGATTATCACATCTCAAACAGAGAGCATAAGTCTCAGACACAGAGAACTTATGAACACCTCCTACCAGAGGAGATTGAATATTTGAAACAGAAACATTCATCATGACTATAGGATTCAATCATTTAGGAAGACACGGCAGACTGGGAAATCAAATGTTCCAGTATGCAGGACTACGAGGCATCGCAGCACATAAAGGATATGACTTTGCTATTCCTCCTAGTGACTTCAATGACGAGTGGAATGATCATCAATTATTTGAAGCATTCAAACTCATCGGTCTTACAAACATAGAAGAGATTCCCGGACCATATGTGCAGGAAGCACACTTTCATTTTGATCAAAACTTATTTGATAATATGCCTGATGGTCACAATGTATACGGATATCTACAGAGTACAAAATGGTTTGAACATATCGAAGAGGATATAAGAGAAGATTTTGAGTTCAAGAATGATATACACTTACCATGTAAAGAGATGATGAGCACACTGCAAGATCCTATTGCATTGCATGTTCGCAGAGGTGACTATATACAAAACAGTGACAATCATCCACCCTGTCCCAAAGAATATTATGATACAGCATTGTCGAAGTTTGATAACAATCGTACAGTGGTTGTTTTTTCTGATGATCCTGAATGGTGTAGCACTCAGTTCCCTGACGACAGGTTCCTTATATCAGAAGGTGGTGACAATCTTGCAGACTTGTGTATGATGACTATGTGTTCTGATTTTATTATTGCTAATTCATCATTCTCTTGGTGGGGTTCTTTTCTATCACGTAATCCTGATAAGAGAATCATTGCACCTAAGAAGTGGTTTGGCACTGGTTATACTAAGAACCACAATACATCTGATCTATACTGTGATAACTGGGAATTATTATGAAGACAAAAACTACACAAGAAAAACTTAGAGAATCAGAATCACCTCAACTAGGAAAAGATCTTGAAATTTGTGATGATTTAAGCAAAATGGAACTTCCTGATTGCACATATATGATTCCACTGAGAGTTGAAACACCAGACAGATTGAGAAATATAATAACAGTATTGTTGTATTTCATAAAAAATATAAAGGCACCCATTATAGTCAAGGAGTTTGATTCAGAATCAATATATGAGGCGAGTGTTCTACCACAAATATCACAGGTCGCTACAGAAGAAGAACTGAGTCAAATCACACATGTATTTGAAAAGAGTGATGAGTTTGTTTTTCATAGAACTAGATTGATCAATGACATGATCATGATGGCAGACACACCATTCGTATGCAATTATGATTGCGATGTACTTTTACCTTTTCAAACTCATTTTTATGCTTATACTTTTTTAGCAAAGGGATATCGTCCACCAACTGAACCTTCAGATAGTCCACTACAACCAGTAAAGGTTGTATATCCATATGGTTTTGGTATGTTTCAACAACAAGTATTTGCTGACGATAATACAGTGAGTAATTTCATTAATAGTAATTTTAATTTCAAGGCATTTGATGGTAAGTTGAGACCGTATGATGCAAAGTTTGGTTTCTGTCAGTTTTTCAATCGAGAAGAATATATCAGACTTGGAATGGAGAATGAAAATTTTATATCATATGGATACGAGGACGACGAAAGATATCATAGATTCAATATGTGTTCTGATGTTGTTAGAATAAATGATACTATTTTTCACTTAGAACATAAGAGAAGTCAGAACTCTTGGTTTACTAATCCTCATATAGAGGATAATCGTAATGAATGGGAGAAACTAAGATTTTATAATAAAGAAAAACTTGAAGATTATTATAAAAACATTCATTATATGAAGAGGCGATTTGGACAAGAACAAAAGTAAATATAAACTTGCAGGACTCCCTCATGTCTATTGGTTGAACTTAGATTCGTATATTGATAGGCAAAAATATATGCTAGAGCAACTAGAGTATTGGGGTATAGAAAATCACACAAGAGTATCAGGTATTGATGGAAAGGAGGATGATCCATCTTCATATTTGAAAGGAAGAGTTCCAGAAAATATGAATTCCGGTGAGATAGGTTGTGTTCTCACTCATCTCAATGCACTCAAACATTTTGTGGAAGAGACTGATCATGATGAAGTTATGATTATGGAAGATGATGTTGACCTATCCACTGCAAAAAATTGGACATTTACATGGAGAGATGTAAGAAAAAAATTACCTATAAATTTTGACACCTGTCAATTTACGATCATAAACCCTAATGGTATTCAATTAAAATTACATCATAGATTCATAAATGATTTCTCTGCAGCATGCTATATCATCACTAGACATCATGCTACAAAAGTGCTAAGATGTCATCAGCGTGGTAACTTATGGAAGATAGATCAAAACATCAGACCACGAGCAGTATCTGAAGATCTTATATTAGATAGTGGTAAGGGTTACGCTTTACCTATATTGAATTACAGACTTGATATGGGTTCTGCTATTCACGAGGAACATATAGATATATTCCATAAGGACAGTAAACAGGGACTCGAAGAGTACTGGAAACTAAACGGTCAAGATATTTTACTTGATCAGATTATGGAATTAGATGAATACGTCGGACGTATACCACCATCTGCTTACGCACAACAATTTGAAAATGACAAATCAAACACCTAGTATCTCAATTCCATTATTCCCTGTACCCATATGTTTGTATAATTATGGTAAGGATAATCATGAATTAAATCTATCTTTGATTAGTGACATATCAAAAGAAGTTGAAAATGATCCAGTAGGAGAAACACGTAGTAATTTTGGTGGTTGGCATAGTTATGATGACTTAGAAATCAAATATAAAAGTTTTGATAAACTAAGAAATCAAATACAAGAATCTTCAAATCATTATTGTACGAAACATGGATATAAATCTGGTTTAGTATGTAAAAAAATGTGGGCAAATATCAATGAGACTGGACATATGAATGTAGGACATCATCACGGTAATGCTGCTCTAACTGGGGTATATTATCCAGTAGAAAAAATAATTGACAGTAAAGGTATTTTTAATTATACTGATAAGAACCCTATTCAACCGGGAATATGGGATGGTAAGAATGGAGGATCTATTTACTTTCAAGATCCCTCATATGGATTGAAAACAAAACTAATCAAGAGCAACATCGCTCCAACTGCATATAATCTAGATACATATTACACGTATCCTGTTGCAGGACTTCTTATTTTATTTCCATCTTATCTAATTCATACTGTAACACCGTTCACGGATGACATGAAAAGGGTAAGTATTTCTTTCACTGCTGACTATGACTGATCAAACACCACCACAAAAACCATTTCCTCCACTTATCAATACTGAGAAGCAGCATAGCATGGTTTTCAATGATGGTATTGGAGTTATAGAAAATTATGGAAGTAAAGAATGGTGTCAAATATTAATTGATGCTTTTGAAATGTATAATAATCAAAAAGTTAAGAAAAATATATTACATGATAATTTCACTTACACTGCAAGTAATGATGGTAAAAGTCAATTTAAAAATGGACAACTTGGAAGAAAGGATGAGCAACTGTTTCTTGAAGTAGCAGATTCAACATTAGCAGCAAATACAAATGCGATTATAGGTAGTGCTTTTGAACTTTATGCACAGGAATATCAAGGGATAACAAATAGTGCTGACCCTGTATCATCATGGACTTGTAAAGTGCAGAAGACACAAGCAGGGGGAGGGTATCATGTATGGCATTGTGAAGATGGTGCTTTCATATACAGAGATAGAGTATTAACATGGATGATGTATTTGAATGACATTCCAGTAGAGAATGGTGGTGCAACTGATTTCTTACATCAAAAATGTTCTTTCCAACCAAGTGTAGGAACTATGGTTATGTGGCCTGCGACATATACACATATGCATCGTGGATCATTTTTGACAGGTGACATACCGAAATATATTGCTACAGGTTGGTTCTACAGAGAACCCGGAGATGTTACGAACAGAGTTATAGGGCAAGGTCTAGGTAACGTATCATCTTTTCAAAAATTAAATAGTTGATAATATTTACCACTAACATAAACGCTTATGATGACATCCCCGATCATTTTTATGATGGGGATGTCAAGTATGTAATGTTTTATGATGAACCAATAGAACAAAAGGGTCCATGGGAATTTATAAAGTTAGATTGTAAGTATGATAATCCGGTACTAAATGCATATCACACGAGATGTATGTCTCATTTGTATTTTGATGAACCTCATATATGGATTGATGGTTGTTATACTATGACGGAAGAGTTTGTAAAAAACTCAAAAGAATTTTTAGAAAAGAATGAAATAACATTGATGAATCATCCCACTAAAAGATCTTTACTGGGAGAAATAATAAAATTATATCGTTATGGTTTTGTACCAGAGGAGAGATTATATAGATTCTGTGAAGACCTTGCTAAGACAGGATTCAAATCATCTTTTTTTAATCATACTATTAACTGTTGTATTTGGAGACACAATACATCAAAGGTAAATGAATGGAATGAGAGATATTGGTATTGGTATGAAGAATATGAATTGTTTCATGGGTGTCAAATTACTAGTGCTATTGCTGAGTGGGAAGTCTATGGTAAAAAATTACCTAGAGTTCCTATGCAAGTTGACCTAACACAATCTACGAGGGCGAAAACTTATGGAGAGTCATATTCAATGACCACTATGCCCAATCATATACATGAGGATGGTTTCAAAAAAAGAGTGGCAAGAATTTTAGATTTGGATATAGAGAAAGAAGCACCATTTAATTACACAGATTCAATTGATGTAAACGATCAACTTATTGTATTCACATGTATCACAAATGCATACGATGAATTTCCTGACAGTTACTATGATAATACGGTAAAATATGTTTGTTTTCATGATGGAAGTATTGATACTACAGTTGGACCATGGGAATATGTTGAATTGAATATTGACATAGAGGATCCAAGAGATCAAGCATTCTATGTAAAGACACATCCACATGAGTTTTTTCCAAAAAATTCTCACACAGTTTGGATAAACGCTTCATTCAAACAAACAAAACAGTTCATAGACAACAGTAAAAAATCTTTTCCATTCTCCGTGCTTAGACATGGGGGTGAATTCACTTTCTTAGATGAAGTTCTGGAGGGATTTACATGTGCTTACTTTAAGGAATCGGATATAATTAATTTGTCAAATGATTTGAAAAAAAGTAATTATAACTTTAAGACATATTCAAGTCCTCAGTGCTCGATCCTGTGGAGAAAATTAACGGATGATGTGATAAAATTTAATGAGGAATGGTATAAATGGGGTAGTCGTGGGTATAATCGTGGCAATATTCCTTTTGATGCAGCAATGCAACTGACAAAAATCTATCCAGAATTCTACGATAATAGAAATAAATCTGGAATAGAGATGGGATATATTAATAAAGTTGGAAGAAAAGGAAAACATCCTCAACATGGAGACAAGAAACAATATCTTAATCTGGATAAACTTCTGGAAAATCTTCATTCTATCACTGGATTACACTCAAAAATTTATGCTAGGTATAAAGAACACTCTTTTTATATGAAAGTCAATAACATTATCGATAATGCAAGTGAGGAATCTTTTGAAGGGGACGTTGCACTCTGGGGTGAATCATACATCAACCCAAAGATCAAGGAACCTCCATGTAATTATACAGATGCTATAAATGATCAACTCATTGTATTCACATGTATCACAAATGCATATGATGAGTTCCCAGAAGATAGTTACTATGAAGAAGATGTAAGATATGTTTGTTTTCACGATGGTACTATCGACACAAGCATCGGTCCATGGGAGTACATTCAATTAGACTTAGATATAGAGGATCCAAGAGACTTTGCATATTATGTAAAGGCACACCCACACGAATATTTTCCCAATGATTCACACACTGTATGGATTGACGCTTGTTTCAAACTAACTAAAGAATTTATAGACAACAGCAGAAAATCTTTCCCATTTTCTGTACTCAGACATGGGGGAAACTTTACATATATTGATGAGGTATTAGAGGGTTACACATGTGCTTTCTTTACCGAGTCATCAATAATAAATTTGTCTAAAGATTTATCAAAGAATGATTATAACTTTAAAAAGTATTCAAGTCCTCAGTGCACAATTTTATGGAGAAAACTGACAGATGATGTAATAAGATTCAACAAGACATGGTATGACTGGGGTAATCGAGGATATAATCGAGATAATATTCCATTTGATGCAGCGATACAACTTACAGGAGTAACTCCAAAATTTTATGATGATAGAAATCAATCTGGAATAGAGTTAGGATATATTAATAAAATTGGGAGAAAAGGAAAACATCCTCAACATGGAGATAAGAAACAATACCTTCGTCAAGATAAATTTTTGAGTGAACTTTCTTCTGTCACTGGATTACACTCAAAATTTTATGCTAGATATATGTATCACTCTTTTTATATGAAAGTTTACAATATAATATGAACATTCTAACACTCAAGGTTGGAGACAAATATTCTCCCGACTATGTAAACAGACTTTATAAAGGACTCAAGAGAAACTCATCTGTTCCTTTTGATTTTTATTGTTATACAGAAAATTCTGATGGATTGGATGAGAATATTAGTGTAATTGAATTGATAAAGAGAGAGGAAATAAAACAGCATTGGTATAAATTTGACTTCCATGACATGTCATTTTTGATGGGAGAAAAATGTTTCATCATGGATATTGATGTTGTTGTAACTAGTAATGTAGATGACTTAATAAACTTTGATCTACCGAAGGGAAATTTTGGAGCATGTGACAAATGGTGGGGGAATAATAAGTTTAATGGTGGATTCCAAATGTTCTATCAGGGAGAAACAAAATATCTAAGAGATGAATTCTTAAAGAATCCAACACATTGGCAATCTTATTATTATGAGACAGGAAGATCTCCTTATCTACATGGAGAACAATTGTTTATAGAAGAACATTTACAACAGGACGTCACTTTTTTACCAAAAGAATGGTTGGCAAGATATGGAAATTGTAAAGGTAGAACTGGTGTTGAAGGATATAATTTATTAGAGATGCTTTGGAAACAGAATGTTGATAGTCAAAGTAGAATGGTTGATCTTGATGGTAAAATAAATGAAAAAATTAAGTTAGTTCATTTTTCTGGACCTAGCAATTTCATAGAACATCATGATAATGCTACATTTGTAAAAGATAATTGGATATGATGAGCGTTAGAACAGTCAAGTGGTTTAGTGCTATGGTGATACTAACTGCTATGGTCTTTCATGTCCTAGGATTGACACCGTGGAATAGTATGCTACAATTATTAGGAGCCACCGGTTGGACATATGTAGGTATCAAGTGGAGAGAAAGAGCAATTGTATTGAACTTCCTTCCACAATTTTTTATAATAATCCCCGGTCTCATATACATGTTGCTAAAATCATGACAGAACCTTACGACGATTCCAATTGGAGACAAGAGTATAAAGGTTACGTAAGTGACAAATTCAAACTCAAACTATTAGAAGACGGACCTCATAGTTTGGCACAGGCATGGATGTTAGGAGCAATGTATTCTGATTGGAAAAAGATAAAAGGATATGATAAACTAGATCCAAAGGAGAATGAAGGTCAGAATCAGTCTAGTATGAAAGAGTTCTTTGAAAGGTACAAGGATCAAGGCATATGATTTTTCATTCAATTGACTTTGATTTATCTGATGATGACAAACAATACATAAGGGATACTTACCTTACAGATAGATTCGCTAGAAAAAATCTGAAAGAAGAACCTTTGTATTACACAAGTTATCATCATGCACCTACCTCTCAAAATAGAACTGGCAAACCTATCGAAAAGTTCTTAGATACAAGACTGTTACAAATTTACAGTCCAATAATAAAGAGAGAACTAGAAGAACAACGGTTGTTTGAAGCAGATCAATCAGCGATCTATTCATATCAACACATCTGGGCACAGATATATACAAGGAGTCTGGGTAAAGGTATTGGTGCTCACCATCACTATCCAGATCAATCGAATCTATTCTCATGGATTCACTTTGTTGATGTGCCTAATGAAGATTGTCTTTATTGGGAGTTCAAGGATGGTAAAAAAGTTTACCCTCAACCTCAACGATCAGGTAAAATTATATTTTTTATTCCTTGGATATGGCATGGTATCGATCCTGTCAAATCTCAGGAAGAAAGAATAGTTGTAGCAGGAAATGTAACTAGAATCAAATGAAAGCAGTTCTTTGGTCGAGAGACAATTGTCAGTGGTGTGAAAGAGTGAAAGAACTCTTTGCTGCCACTAAAATAGATTACTTAGAATACAAACTGGATAGACACTTCACTCGTGCCCAGTTTTACGAAGAATTTGAGGAGGGTGCTACCTTTCCACAAGTTCAACTTGACAACAAACATATAGGTGGATGCAAAGAAACATTGAAATATCTCCAAGAGAAGAACATGATCTAGGAGAAATAAATAAGGGAGTAGAACTCTTAATGCGGAGGAGAACTAAATATCCTCCAATAGAAAACCTTACAAGGAGAAAACAAATGGAAGCAGCACTCATTACTATCGGTGTATTCACAGGCATTCTCACTCTTTCTGTAGGAGTAATATTAGGGTATATTCTACGCACCTATATACAAGACAACAATCGCCAAGCATACACATATCATCCAGAGATGTTTGATGCGAATGGTCAATTAGTCCCTGACGAAATCATTTCATTCCGAATCGATGGGGACGAATCAACTGAACTTGAAGATTAATTATGGCAAAACTACCTGACAATCCTTTAGTATCTGAACTCTTCAAAGCGGTTCACGGTAAGAAAGATAAGAAGGGAAAGGCAGACCTTCTATCACAACATAAACGTGATGATGTCAAGGCATTATTGATATGGAACTTTGACAAGCAAATCAGAAGTGCAATTCCAGAAGGTGAAGTACCTTACAAAAAGAATGAGGCACCTATCAACTCTGGTGGACATACACGTCTTGTTCATGAGTGGAGAACTCTTTACAATTATGTAAAGGGTGGTAATGATAAACTATCTCAAATGAAAAGAGAGACCATGTTTATTCAATTACTTGAAGGTTTACATGAGTCTGAAGCAGAACTATTGATGTTAGTAAAAGATAAAAATTTACAGTCAAAATACAGAATTACCAGAGCATTGGTGGAAGAAGTATTTGATGAGATCGTTTGGAGAGATAAGTAATGATCAAGGTGCTTCATGAGAAGTGTGATAAAAAGTTAGCAGACAATCCTAAACTACCTTACAATGCATACCTTATAGAGTATAAGGAAGGTGAGGAACATTTTTTTGATATTGCTATTGGAGATAAGGCAGTTGATATTTTTGATTTCTACTACGATAAGAGTAGTAAGTTTGTGAATATGATTCAAGCAGGAGGTCTAGTCAATCCTAGAAACTGGGTAGATAAAACCCCACATAAAAAGTAACAACATGTTACAAATATGTGAGGAAATACTTGCATAAATATATTTGGTATGATATGATACCAATACGTTCATCCAATTATGCACGGTTTAGCACTATTAACAGTTCTACTAGCAGGGCATGACTCATATCATTGGGAGATGTCATGCACAGAGTGGAATCAAGCAAGGATTGAGATACTCAGCGATGAGAATCACATCCAAGATGCTAAAGAATATCTTATTGATTACTTTTATACTAAAGTACCTGATGAAGATTGTAAACCTTGGGAAATTGGACGCAAGTAAGCCAACTCGGAACGGATCGTTCATCCTCTTTTGAGGACGCAACAGTTTGCTGAAGGAACGGAATCACGGATCCCTCGTCAGAGGTAAAGGTGCAAAGTCCAATTACTTTAGGAGAACCAAATGGCAAAAGTCATTTACAGAGGAGTCGAGTACGACTCAAAAGAGTACAACGCTAAAGTGCTTGCAGAAGCAGCAAAGCGTAACAGACACGAATTAATGTATCGTGGATTAAAAGTTGCCAAATAATTGCAACCAAACACAATATCTAAGGAGTGCTTGACACTCCTTTTTTTATCCAATATAATATATGAATACACTAAAACAAACAGTAAAACTAATCAAGGCAGCACTCAAACATAAACATCTTTACTCTCAAAAAGAAGTATTTTATTTGAAAAATTCATTGAGGGAGGCAAAGAAAAAATTGAGACTACATAAGTCTGTCCATTCATTGCATGAAAATGAAAGTTCAATTAATAACACTGACACCTGATGCTGAGAAGAACATGGCATTCGTTGCCAGAGTATCTAATCCAAATAATCAAGGCAACGAAAACTTTTCTGGACTCTTGAAATATTGCATCAAGCATCAGCATTGGTCGGTGTTCGAGCAAGCACACATGACTCTTGAAATTGAAACTACTCGTGCTATTGCAGCACAAATTCTAAGACATCGTAGTTTCACATTCCAAGAGTTTTCTCAAAGATATGCACAGAGTGATGAGATAGGCGAAATAAATTTACCAGAATTACGAAGACAAGATATTAAAAACCGTCAGAACAGTATAGATGATTTGGATAAAGATATTGTTGATAAACTGAATCGTCAGATGATTACTCTATTCAGTTCTGCACAAGCATTGTATAATCAAATGATAGAGTCAGGAGTTGCCAAAGAGTGTGCGAGAATGGTTTTGCCATTATGCACACCAACTCGGATATATATGACAGGATCAGTCAGATCTTGGATACATTATATCGACTTACGTTCAGCACATGGCACCCAGAAAGAGCACATGGAGATTGCTGAGTCATGTAAGGATATATTCAAAGAACAATTCCCTATTGTATCTGAAGCACTTGAATGGTGAATTTATTTCTAGGACCAACTCACGACTTGAGTTTCTTATACAATGATAAAGAAGCGATGAGAGTCACACCACAGGAGATCGCTACATTCATCATGCAAGATGAGATTGTAGCAGTCTACAATGGTAGATCGGAAGCAGGTCCTAGAGCACTAGGAAATAGAAGTATATTATATGACCCAAGAGATATTAACACAAAGGACACAATTAATAAAGTAAAAAAGAGAGAGCGTTTTAGACCCTTTGCTGCTGCTGTATTGAAAGATTATGCAAATGAATGGTTTGATATGTCTGGACTGAATAGATCTCCTACAATGTCATATGCGGTGCATACAAGAGAAGATAAGAAAGAATTGATTCCCGGTGTGGTTCATATAGATGACACATGTAGAGTTCAAACAGTGGAGCAAGATATTCCTCATTTGTATGAGGTCATAGAAGAGTTTTACAAATACACAAAGGTTCCCATGGTCTTGAATACGTCATTCAATCTGGCAGGTCAACCTCTAGTTGAAACACCTCAAGATGCCATAGATACATGGAAGAAATCTGATATTCATGTTCTCTGGTTTCCAGAAGCAAGAAGGATGTTTAAGAGTTCATCATTAGGAGATTGATATGAGAATCTTAGGAGTAAATTTATCTAACAATGGTTCTATATGTCTACTCAATGATGGTGAGATAGAACTATACTTAGAAGCAGAAAGATTAACAAAAAAGAAAAGAGATTCTGATTGCACCAAACTTTTTGAGTTAGTAAAAGATATAGATAAGGTTGCTATAAGTGATGCCTGTTGGAATCAAAATAAAAAAAAGACTCTTATAACCACAAAGAATATTGCTACAATCAAAAAGAAGTTTCCTAACGCTGAAAGATATGATTTCAGAGACAGGCATCATCTTACACATGCTGCATGTGGGTTTTATAATTCAGAGTTTGAGGAGGCAGCAGTCATCGTAGTTGATTCAAGTGGATCTAATTTTGAAGAAGGAGACGAGTGTGAAACTATTTTTCATGTCAAACGAGGAAGAAGATTTCATTGGAAGGTGTTGCACAAGAGATATAATACTGTAAATAATTATGGTATAGGTCTTCAGTTTGATTTGGTATCAGAGAAATGTAAGTGGGGACGTATGGAAGCAGGAAAGGTCATGGGTCTTGCTCCATACGGACAATATATTGAGGGACAATACTTAGCATCTAGTAATGAGAACGCTGCTGCTACTATACAAAAGGACTGGGAGGATAGAGCAGTAGAATTAGTCAAAATAGCAGCAAAAAAATGTAGTAATATTGTATTGACAGGTGGATGTTTTCTCAATGTTGTGGTAAACTATAAACTATTGAAGGAATTTCCTGATTTGAATTTTTATGTTGACCCTATTTCTTTTGATGGAGGAACTGCAATCGGAGCAGCATATATACTTCACAACAATCCTAAAATAAAATCTTACTAACATGCCAACTTATCCTGTAAAAAACTTGAAGACTGGAGAAACTAAAGAGATAGTGATGTCTATGAAACAATACGATCAGTGGAGAAAAGATAATCCTGACTGGGATAAAGATTGGTCACAGGGAACAGGAGGAACTGTCAGTGCTGTCGGAGACGTATACAGTAAAACAGATGGTGGATGGAATGAAGTTCTATCAAGAGTCGGGTCAATGCCCGGTTCAAAAGTAAAACCTCAAAAGACTACACATTTCTGATGCCTGCTAGAAAAAAGAAAACTTCCAATCAAGTCGGGGTAGGTATGACTGCAAAGCAACTCAAAAGAAAAAAACCTTATAACTCTGATATGATGATTCCGATCGAGGCATTGACCGAGAATCAAAAAAAATTATTTGCATCACTCGAAGAGGGTAAGAATGTATATACATATGGAGTGGCAGGAACTGGTAAGACTTTTGTTATTTTATATCATGCCCTCAAACAAGTCCTCGATCCTATAACACCATACAATAGAGTTGTTATAGTAAGATCACTTGTATCCACAAGGGAAATTGGTTTCTTACCCGGTGATCATGATGATAAGGCAGCACTATATCAAATACCATATAAGAATATGGTCAAGTATATGTTTGAGTTACCTTCAGACAGTGATTTTGAAATGTTGTGGGGTAATCTCAAGACACAGGAGAGTGTGAAGTTTTGGTCAACTAGTTTTGTTAGAGGCACAACACTCGATGATTGTATTATGATAGTTGATGAATGTCAGAACTTGAATTTTCATGAGTTAGATAGTATAATAACAAGAGTAGGAGAGAACTGTAAGATCCACTTCTGTGGTGACGCTGCACAAACCGACCTCGTAAAAACAAATGAGAAAAATGGTATCCTTGACTTTATGAAAATACTTTCAGCAATGCCTGAATTTGATTCTATTGAATTTGGTATTGAAGATATAGTAAGATCAGGATTAGTCAAGAGTTATATCCTCAACAAACTTGCAATGAGTATTGATGTTTAATCATGTAGAGTGTGATCTTCCTGCATTATCAAGGAAGACTATCGATGGTGTTCGATACTATTCGGTTGATGATAGACCGATGGTATCCATCACTTCTGTTACATCATATTGGAATCGAGAGATTTTTAAAAACTGGAGAGCAAGAGTCGGTGAGGAGGAAGCAAACAGAATCACCAAGAGAGCAACTAATCGTGGTACAAAAACTCATGAATTAATCGAACACTTCTTACTTAATAAAGAGGTTGTACTAGACAATCCTAGCACCAAGATGTTATTCACTCAAGCAAAAAAAGAATTGAAAAATATAGATAACATCTATGCATTAGAGAAATCTTTATTCAGTAGAGAGTTAGGAGTAGCAGGAACAGTTGACTGTATTGCAGAATACAAAGGAGAACTTGCAATCATTGACTTCAAAACTGCAGAGAAACCTAAACCTGTTGATTGGATTGAGAATTATTTTGTACAAGCAGCAGCATATGCCTGTATGTTCTATGAAATTACAGATATACCCGTCAAGAAACTTGTCATTCTCATGACATGCACTAACGGAGAGGTGAAAGTTTACGAAGAGTATGATAAAATGAAATATATGAAAAAACTTGTCCAGTACATTCAATTATTTGTCGAGGAGAAACTAAATGAAATCCAAAAGTGAAGTCAAAGAGATACTCAAAAAGAACTTTCTTTGTTCAGAGAAGTTTGCTATGGATATAGAGAAACTTGTCAAGGAAAATGAGTCGATGAATTATATTGAGGCAATCTGTCACTACTGTGAGGAGAACAGTATAGAGATTGATAACGTCAGCAAACTCATATCTAAACCATTGAAAGAAAAGTTGAAGTGTAATGCTATCAATCTAAACTATCTAAAAAGAACTTCTAAAGCAAAATTCTCTATCTGAAATGAACTTTATTGGTATAGGCGGTGCTCGTCATGATACAAGTATTGCTGCATTGATCGATGGTGAGTTCAAATATAGAAAAAGTGAACGTTCTCTTGGTATCAAACATCATGCAGCAAACGGGAAATGGTATAAGTCTGTGTTAGATGAGTGGGGTGTCAAGGAGAAGGATTCAAAAATTGTTTATACTGATTCTGGAAGAAAAATGTTTGGTATGAGAGTCAGAAAACCATACAACGGCGAAGACTATATTATAGAGGGTAATAGAATTTGTATCGATCATCACACTGCACATATGTATTCTGCCTTATCTGATTGTTCACAACATGCTTCCTTTGATGGTTTAGGATCAGGTGGTTTACATGGTAGAAACACTGGTCTGACTATAACTTCTGATGGACAGAAAAGATATAAAGATTTATCTATTGGTAAATTCTTATCTTATATTGGATATATTATGGAGTTCAAAGGTTTGGAGGTAGACTTTCCCGGCAAGGTCATGGGTCTGCAGGCATATGGCAAACCTGATTTAGATTTAGCAAGACAGATCAATCAAGATAATATTCTCGATCTTTGTGCTGAGTGGATGCGTAGATGTATAGATCAAGTCGGCACTCGTTATATTAGTAAAGATCCAAAGTTCCAAGACTTTGTGGCAACTGTTCACAAGGCATGTGAACTAAAACAATTAGAATATTTCAAAGTATTTGACTCTACAAAAAAGATTTCTTGCACTGGTGGTGTGATGTTGAATACAGTCATCAACACCGAGATAAGAAAGATTTATGAAATAGATATACCACCTCATGTATATGATGGTGGTCTTAGTATTGGTGCACTCAGGTATGCTGTGGGACATGACTTTGATATGGGTAATTTTCCATACTGTCAAGATGACTATGCTCCGGAGGAAGTCAATGATGAAACTATTGAAAGAGCAGCAGAACTTTTAGCACAGGGTAAAATTATTGGGTGGTATCAAGGACATGGTGAAATAGGACCAAGAGCATTAGGAAACAGAAGTATACTCATGAATCCAATGATCAAAAATGGTAAAAGTATTTTGAATGAACGGGTCAAAAAAAGAGAATGGTGGAGACCATTTGGAGCATCAGTATTGAGGGAGAGAGCAGGAGAATATTTTGATATTGAAGACTCTCCTTATATGTTATACAATGCAAAAGTAAAACAATCTGGATTAGATTCCATCACACATGTTGATGGTACATGCAGACATCAAACTGTTACATACGAATCGAATCCCACATATTATAAACTAATTAGTGCCTTTGAAAAGAAAACTGGATGCCCTATTCTTCTCAATACTTCACTAAATATTGGTGGCAAACCAATTGCAGGTAGACCGGAGGATGCCAATGTTCCGGGTCTTGATGTATTATTTGTAGGTAATCAAGCATGAGTGTTTATTGTACATATCCATGGAGACAATTGTTCAGTGATTCTTATGGTGTCTACATGCCTTGTTGTATGGCAACTGTTGATCATCCTCATGATGGATGTTGGCATGGTGCAAAGTCAGATTTTCCTGCACCAAAAGTAAGTGAAGTTTCACCCTCTGAATTTTTTTATTCAGATTATATGAAGCAATTAAGGTCTGATATGAGAAGTGGTGAAGTAACTCCACTCATCAATAAAGTTTGTGCGAATTGTATTAATGAAGAGAAAAAAGGTGGAAAAGGATTAAGAACACCATCTTGGAAAGAACCATTAGGTAGAGTTATATCAGTCAAATTAAAATTGTATGGTAATGTATGTAATTTATCATGCTACATGTGTAGGATAAAAGATTCAAGTTCAAGAATAAGACAGACTGAAAAATTAATGGAGATTGATCCTGAGTTTGGTGAGATGCTTGAGTATGATAAATTGACTTATGATATGAAACATGGTGGTGTTACTTATAATGTTATAGAAGATATAAAAAAATTAGCACCAAAAATAGAAAAGATATACATTATTGGTGGCGAACCATTCATCATGCCTAGACATTATGAAGTATTGAATGCTCTTATTGAAATTGGTCAGGCAAAAAATATAATCTTAAAGTATCACACAAATCTTACAAAGTTAGAGTGGGAGGGAAATCATATTTTTGATTACATAAAAGAATTTTATGAATGTGAAATTAATTGGTCATTAGAAGGGTTGGGAGAGCAAAATGATTATATAAGATTCGGATCAAACTGGGAATCAAACTTAGAAAATTATCATAAAATAAAGAAACATGCAAGGGTTTGGGCAAACGTATGTGCCTCATCTTTGTCAATTTTGTCTCTTGATAAGACTATAGAATGGATGAAGAGTGAGGGTCTTGATTATTCAATTAATAATATTCAAGAACCTAGACCATGTAGAATTGATTCACTTCACCCAAAAATAAGAGAGCAACTCCTCCCCATATATAAAGGCACAAAATTAGAGAGTGAGTTATCAGCAGAGGTAGAAGATTGGGAAGAGAGATGGGAAGAGTTGTTGAGATATCTCAAGGCACTTGACAAAGTAAATAAAACAGACTACACTAAGGTTTTTCCTTTATTGAATATAAAATAATATGCCTAGACTATCATCAGAAAAATTTTACGAGATAATAAATAATTTATCTGGAACGGATAAGTTTAATAAAGAAAAATTAGAGAAAAGAATACCAAGGGTTGAAAATTGGCATCATGGTAAAAACAAAACTTGGAAAAAATTATATAGAAAAAAATCTGTTTCCCCACAACCAGATAATTTATATGAATTATATTTGGACAAACCTACAATCAGAGTATTAAATATACATGCACATAATGGATGTAATTTAGCATGTAAGGGTTGTAATCATAATAGTTCCTTTCTTGCACCGGGTAGTTCAGTGAATGTTGATATGATGATCAAAGATATAGAGACAATCTTACCAAGAATAAATGTATGGTCACATATAAGTGTGTTAGGAGGTGAACCACTTCTTGAACCAAGATGTGAAGAATTATTGACTGCTGTGGAAAAAAATTATGATGGTCGAATAAAATTATATTCTAATGCAACCTTACTGTACGAAAATAGGGAGTGGATAGTAAAACATATGAATAAAGGTGTCAAACTTTATGTGTCCCTTCATACTAAACCCACATCAAAATCAGGAAAAATACTCTACAGGAATGTAGAAAAATTTATTGAATATGCAAAAGATAAAACTGATTTGCAAGAACATTTACATATAAATGAAGCATGGGCAGATATATGGTTTGATATTGTAAAAGATGAGGGAGATAAAATTTACCCATTTAATGATAATAATATTGATGAAAGTTGGAACAATTGTACTTGTCCTAACCCACAATTGTATGCAGGTATGATTTGGAAGTGCCCTATAATTGCATATCTAAGAGAAACAATTTCATCCACAGGACAACTTGATGATCCTGCATGGAAACCTTATTTACAATATCTTGGCACTCCCGTTGATGCACCAATAGAAGATTTATTTAAGATGGCAGATCAAACATTATTACCACACAAAATGTGTAATATGTGTCCATCAAATCCTGAATGGCACTATGCTCATCAACAAATAGAGGCAAGTAAAAAAAATAAAGTAGGGCAATTCGTATACGATTGATATGAACTGCGTCACTTGCATAAAGATAGGAAAAAAATATCCTCCTATCTACGTCAACAATTTATATAAAGCGATAAGGAAACAATGTGATCTTGACTTTATATGTTTTACGGATGATCCCTCTGGCATCGATCCAAATATAATTGTATATGATATGCAACCTCTTGTAAAAGATTCATCCAGATGGAAGAAGGAAGATCCTTGGTATGCACAATATGTCCCACATTTAGCAGATGATCCAAACATGTGGATGAATTCTAAAATGAATCTTTTAGGTACTTTTTCTTGGTGGCCAGCATGGAATAAATTAGAACTATTTGCTCGTGAGGAATTAGATAAGTATGAGAAGAAAATATTTTTTGATCTTGATATGGTCATTCAAGGTGACATCAAACCTATACTTGATTTTGAAACTAATTTCGCACTTACACCTGCAAGATGGAAGTCAGAAGAGTGGGCGAATAAAAAAAATAAATCATATGTTGAAAAAAATAAGATGCCTAAATTTACATGGACATCAACCTGTATTGTTTGGAAGGATGTCAAGCACATTTATGAACAGTACATGTCAAATTGGCGAAGGTATGCTAGGATGTATAATGGAATAGATGTCTACTTACATGAAAAACATTTATCTGAATTTCAAATTCTACCAAAGATTTTTTATTCTTATAGAGAGGGATCTGAACCAGAACACTATCGCGATTCTGAAGATAAGAAGGCTTATTGTAAATACATGCCAGAGTATTCTGTCTGCAACTTCCATCAAAAACCTGACATCCACGAACTAGATCATGAAAACATCCTATACAAGATATGGAATGACACCCTATGATACCTATAAAATATATCTCGCGATGAAAAGTCACTTCACCAGAGAAAAGTATGATTACTTTCAGTATGGTGGTAAGACAAATGCTAGTCTGGATTCATTTTATAAGAGAAAGGATAGATATTTCTTCGAGAAAACATCGAGGAAGTATCCTGATGAAGAGGTCAAACAATTCTTCGTTGCTAATTTTGTAGAGTCAAGTGATCCTCAAAGTCTTTGGATAGGTACGATCGCAAGGACAGGTGACACAACCTATTCAGCATGGCAGAAGAGACAGCAGAGTTTATACTACAAATTCACTCAAGAGATAGATGAATTATGTAAGGTTCCTTTTACAGAGTGGTTCATAGGTAAGGGGCACCCACACATACTCAAGTGTCATTTAAGAGATGAGTTGAGTATTGAGAACATGATAATTTTAGATAAGGTTTTTGGATATAAGAAAAATTTTGATAAGATCTTGACTGACCCTGTATGGGAGAAAATCAGTATGAAAATGCATAAGTATTCACCCTTTCTAAATATTGATATATTTAAATACAAAACTTATCTAAAGGAACAACTGTATGAGTAAATTCTTCAGATCACAGATCATTCAAGAAGAAATGCAGGATATATTTGAGACACAGAAAGACCTTTATGCAGTCATCATGAGATTTCCTATGATGACTGTCGAAGAGCAGAGAGATCATATGAAAAAACTTATATCACTTATTGATAAGCAAGAAGTAATGTGGACAAGGTTATCATTATCAGATGACCCTGAAGCAAAAGAAATGAAAGATAAAATTCAGATGACTTCTGCTGCAATGGGATTCAAAAACGTTAATATGAACACAATATTTAATAATATGAGACAGACATTAGAGAATTTGTCTGACAAATTACATACATAATACTAATATTACACATTATTTTATGTTATCTACCGCATATCGTCTACGGTTAGTGGACATCTGCAAATCTATTGCAGCAGGAACAGAAGTCAGTATAGACGACATGATATGGGCACAGAAATTGGCGAAGGCAAATACATCAGCAAGAGGTATGTTACAGTCAGCAAGACGATTAGCGTCAAGTGATGACGATTCTTTTCTTAAACACTTGAATTTAGGAGACCCTGATTCAAGGAGACATAGAAGGGGTTTCACAGATGCAAGTGATATAGTGGACTGGTTTAGACCTGATAGATCAGACGACTGGAGGCAAAGGGATTGAAAAAAATAATAGAGAATATTAGAGAGTGGATTCGCCTTGAAAAAGAGTGGTGGATATCAGAGGTCTTTATGTTTTTGGAAGCACCTCCAGAACCAGAACCAGAAGAGGATGAGGAAGAAGAAGACTGATGTGGGAATTTTTCAAGTGGGCATGGGATTTACCGTGGAGTGAAGGTATTCCTTTACTCGGTTGTCTATTTGTATTTTGGTACGGAAAGAAATGGATAGACAAAAAATTTGGTACAGATTCTTTTAGTAAGAGGCAAAAAAGAGAACTCAAACAGATTGTTAAAGAAGCAATACAAGAGACAAAATTATGAGTTGACATTACCTAAATAGTATGTTACATTACACTTGTGTATGATTTATGCAAGGTGTTAATCCACCAATCTACTCAATCCGACGAATCCAATTAATCAAACTAATGTCATTCGCAAATCTAAAAAAACAGTCAAGACTAGGCAGTCTCACTTCTAAACTTACAAGTGAGATCGAAAAGATGAACAAGGGCACCACTAATGGTGCTGATGAGCGTCTTTGGAAACTAGAAGTTGACAAAGCAGGTAACGGTTATGCTGTAATCCGTTTTCTTCCTGCACCCGACGGGGAAGAACTTCCATGGGCAAAGGTATGGTCACATGCTTTTCAAGGTCCCGGAGGTTGGTACATTGAGAACAGCCTCACCACACTAGGTCAGAAAGATCCAGTGTCGGAGTACAACAGACTGCTATGGAACAGTGGTAGTGATGAAGATAAAGATCAAGCAAGAAAGCAGAAGAGAAAACTCTCATATATTTCTAACATATATGTTGTAAAGGATCCTGCTAACCCACAAAATGAAGGTAAAGTATTCTTATACAAGTTCGGTAAAAAGATCTTTGATAAGATAACTGCAGCAATGCAACCTGAGTTTGAAGATGAGGAAGCAATTGATCCATTTGATTTCTGGCAGGGTGCTAACTTCAAGTTGAAGGCAAAGAATGTTGCCGGATATAGAAACTACGATTCAAGTGAGTTCACAAAAACCGAGGCATTATTGGATGACGATGATGCATTAGAAACCCTATGGAAAGGAGAATTTTCATTGGAAGAGTTCACTAAGGCAGATCAATTCAAGTCCTATCAGGATTTGGAGAAGAGAATGAATGCTGTATTGAATCCAACGAGCACAAGAAAGTCACTCGACCCTGAAACTTTTGATGAGCAAGAGGAACTTACTCTCAAGTCTCATGATCAGATCAAGGAAGAGGTAAGTGTTGTCAAAGAACCAGTCGCTGTGGCAGCAGATGATAACGATGATGCACTCTCATACTTTCAGAGACTAGCAGAAGAGTAAAACCAAAATCGACTTTTTGTTTCAAAAATACCGGAAAAAAAATTCCGGTATTTTTTTTGCCTTAAGGTTTTTTATCTAGGTGACAGTAGTCTCAAATTGTCGCCCTTTTTAGTGCGATTATCAATATATTGTGAACTATTGGTATATGTCATAATATCTCTCATATCCGAAAAAACTGTTTGTAGGAAATTTGGTCTAAGAGCGTATATATTCCTTTTACTATCATTTTTTTGAATCTCGAATTGGTAAGTTGAGACAGAAGTCAATATATTTGCACCAGATAAGGTTTTTACTTCATCATCATCAGTAAACTTAAAGGTATAATTTGCATCTACCCATAATCCCTTTTGAAGTAACAGCATACCAAAATCTGTTTTTACTTCCTTTGTCTCATAATGATGCACTTCTGACAACTGTTCTTGTGAGTACTTATTATCAAGGTATCTCTCAAGGTCATATTGAGACATTGGCCACTCATCACGAACATTTATAATATTGTTAGATAGTAAAACAACCCAATCTAATTCAGAATCACCATATAATTTTTGTGCCACATTATCAGGTCTATCATCACCTATGATAGAATATAGATCAAAAACTGTCGCGGTCGAAAAGAAATCATCACGTATTTTTGCACGTTTGAATAAATTTTTTGATCTTACAAAATCAGATGAAGAATTTCTATCATTAGCGAAAGAAGGTAGTAAAATATCTGGAAACTCGTCGAAATATGCCATTAGAATCCTGTATCCTCCTCTGAAATAGAATCAAACTCAAGACTTGTGTTTCCATCAACATCCACAGGTGTTTCAAAAATAAAATCATCACTAAATCCGCCAAGTCCAGACTCACTACCGGGGACTTCTGTTTGTTCAAATTCAGAAAGATAATCATTTTGAAATATTGGTGTCAATTCAGTGAAATTTAGATTCATAATAGTTCTAACTGGCGATGATCCTGCTTTTGTGTCTTCGTATGATTGATATAAATTATCTGGAGCATAATTTATTTCACAAGTAGTCAAAGCACATATTTTATGTATTGGTAAACCCTTAATTCTGTCTCTTTGTTTTGTTCTATATCTTATTCGGAATACATTTGGAGATCCTAAAAATATAAGATTTTCATTATTTCTCTTTGGTGCCATTCCCTGTTTAAAAAATCTTTGAATTTTTCTCATAATGGAACCATCTAATTCATCATTAGGGGCAAAATTAAATGAAAATGTGAAACTTCTCAATTTTGGACCATTGAACAAGAGTTCTAAATTTGGGTTGATTGATTGACCTACTCCTCTTTGAATAAATTGATTAGCATCAACGTTTATACCTATTCTTCCTAATGCAAACTGTGAAGCAAATGATGATAAGAGTAGTCCTGCTGGTTGGGAAGAAGACAATTTGCCACCCTTTATATCATTCAAAAATTGTCCTAAATTATTCTTAACATTACCTGCTAAATCTCCTAAGTTTCCATCTATTGCTTGTGCAATTGATGCATTTGCAGTCATAAATGCTGCTGCTTCCACTGCATTTATTCTACCATCTCCCCAAGAAACACCATTTGAAAAACTTAGATTATTAGGAATTGGCAATCTGACGGCACCAATATATCGTTTTATATTTGAAGTTCTTCTGAGTCCTGTTAGATTAAGAGTTGAATTCCTTCCTTCTTTAGAAAAAATATGACTTTGTGAACCTTGATACTCAAACATCTCTATCACTATGTGATCTTGCCCTGCTAAATCATGAGTACCATAAACAGCATCGTGTGGGTATTTTAGTGAGATTATACCGGCATCAGTTAATGAACTACTAAAAGAATTTTTGAACTGTTCTGGTGCACTGTCAAAGGTGGTAATTATTTCTGAATAGTTTTTATTAAGTGGATTATTATCGTTATTATCATCGACATCTTCAAATTTCTTAACATTAAAAGTTTCATCAAAACTTTCTTCATAAAAATTCAGGTAGTCATCTTCATCACTAAAGTTATCCGATAGATATTCGGGGGTATATCGCCCGAATGTGTTACTGTCAGGTAAACCATAATCATTGTGATTTACATTTCTATTTACAATCTCCTCAAATCTTTCACCAATTTCTTCATTATTTGCTTTTAGTTTTTCTATTAATTCATTTTTATCTAAATCTGCTTTAGTAGCATATGCATCGAGTTGCATTAATTGATTATGTATAGCGAGAGTAAAGTTATCGTGATTTTTTAATTTTTCGTAAATATTACGTCCTTTTTCATCATCACCTTCCCCTTGATATGTGCCTGCCCCCAAACTAGTAAAAAAACTTGAAAGTCTGGTATTTCTAAAACCATACTTAGCATCTAATTTCCCAAAATCAGGACTTTCAGGATCTAAAATTATTCTAGCTTCATATCTCTGGGCATTCTCTCCTCCATTTGCTTTATTTCCTGATATTTGTAATCCGAGTTTTTCTGGCATTCCTCCACTAACATTTATACCATCTATAAATCCATCATCATGTATTTCATCATCATTTGCGATGTATAAATCAATGATTCCGTTGGGTTTAAAATCAACATTTTCTTCTGCCCACTTATCATATGCTTTATCAAAACCCGGAAACATCGGTAGATTCCCGGAATAGTCTGCATTCTCGTGCCAACTCATTATTGATACCTCGCTATATTTACCGGCATTTCAATACCACCTAGAACTCTAACAAATTCTGATAATGATAGACTAAATGCCTTCTCCCAATCCGACATTGGAACCTCTGAAAAAGATGACCTTACGTAACCGTAGAGATATTTATGGTATCCCGTGATCACTGTTGGATCATTATTCTCATCAATATATCTCATGATTGCCATTCTGTTCGCTGGTTTTGTGTAATGAAGATTGATACCATAAAAAGCACCAGATTCTGCTGCTAAGATATAGCATAATGGGTGTTTATCGTAGAAAGGGAGTGTTTCTTTGTACTTTGCAGAGTATCTAAACAATAAAAGTTTTCCCGGCCCGACCGTCGATGGTTGAGTGTTGAGTAGACTAGATGCCAAGTTCTTTCTCCGTGATTATTTGAAAATTCCACTTACGATCTTTGCAGAATGATTTTGCTGCTTCCCATTTTGCTTGATTTTTAGCAAATTCATATACCTCTGCTATGTATTTTTTAGTTCTTTTTTTCTGTATCGTAGGACCTTTGACCTGTTTTTCTGGTTTCACTTCAATCAACCTTTCCTCTATTTTGCCAGTAGAACTCTTCATTTTGACATAAAAATCAGGAAAATATCTATGATAACGATTATCAATTGGTGATTTGTATGGTATTACTACCTCTTCACTAGACCATTTTAATATATTCACATTGCCATCACACCAACGCATGAATTTTAGTTCCCATAAAGACCTGTATATCACCTTTGTGGGATCACCTTTGTATTTTGTGGGGTTGGAAGGTCTAAACTTCCCCTTATATGACATACATAGTATACACTGTCAATATATTTAGATGTCTAATCCAAGAGTTTTCTCAAAAGATAGATTTTATCTGAGAACAGAGGAATTATATAATCTTGGTGGTTTCGATAACGCTCTCCCTGCTTTCAATAATGTCTATGATGTTTACATCAACTTCAATACGGGAGTTGGAGACCCAAGTTTAATGGAATTTATCAAGCAACATGTCTTGATACCATCCAATAATATAATGAATGAACCGGGTGATAATTTAGCATTGTTCTGTTCAGAAGCAATTTTACCGGGAACACAGGTTCAAACTGCATCAGTCAGTGGGTTGAGGCAGGGTGTTACTCAAAATTATGCAGTTTATAGAAGATATCCTGATTTTAATCTTACATTCTATTCTCAGAAAGACTACTATACTCAAGATGTATTCAATGCATGGGTAGATTATATCTCTCCAATGCAAATTGAGAATCAGGTGCATGGTGGAGTTGATGGAATAAGATCAAGAGACAATACTTTTAGAAATATGAAATATCCAAGATCTTATAAGTGTGAGATAGAGATAACCTCATTCAGTTCTGATTTTCTAATGCCTGAGTCGAGACTGTCAACAGAACGTGAAGTAGATAAAAGGACACCCTATTTTATTACATATTATATGAAAAATGCTTTTCCTTCAAATATTATCGCTGCTCCACTTGCCTATGGTAATGCAGAATTGATAAAAACAACTGTAAGTTTCAAATACGATTACTTTACTATCAATAGAGGTGCTAGAACTTCTGATGAAGATAGAGTAATCAAGCAAAAAGCAAGGAATTATATAAGTCCCTTTTGAACTGCTAAATAAAGCCACTGAAGTAAATAATTATGCCATTACCAAAGGTTTCAACACCGGTATTTGAATTAGATCTAATTTCATCAAACAAAAAGATAAAATATAGACCTTTCCTTGTAAAAGAAGAGAAATCTTTACTTATAGCATTGGAAAGTGGTGAGGAGAAAACAATTCTCAACACTCTAAAGAATGTACTCAAGTCATGTGTTATCTCTCGTGTGAAGATAGACGAACTTCCTAGTTTTGATTTAGAATTTCTATTTTTGAATATAAGAGGTAAATCTGTCGGCGAATCTGTGGAGTTGTTGGTCACTTGTGAGGATGACGGGGAGACTCAAGTCCCTTTGACCATACAAATGTCTGACATCAAATTAGATATTCCAGATGAACACTCAGATACTATAGACTTGGGAGATGACTTACATCTTAAGATGAAATACCCATCTTTTAGTCAATTTGCTGAGAATAATTTCTTTCCATCTAAAGTGAAAGATGATTTACTTGACAAAGCATTTGGAAATGTTGTTGATTGTATAGATCAAATTTACAACTCAGACGAAGCATGGTCAGGATCTGATTGCACAAAGAAAGAATTAATGGACTTTATTGAGCAATTGAGTTCTTCTCAGTTTCAAAAAATTGAAGAATTCTTTACAAGTATGCCCAAACTGGTTTATAAAACCACTGTGACAAATCCTAATACTAAAAAGGATAACAAGATTGTAATTGAGGGTTTATCAAATTTTTTCGCATAATGATGTATCATGAGTCTTTATCAAATTTTATGGAGACAACTTTCGCTTTAGTGCAACATCATAACTGGAGCATCACTGAGATAGAGAACATGGTACCGTGGGAGAAGCAAACTTATGTAAAAATGCTTCAAAACTTCATCGAGAAACGTAATTTAGAAAACCAACAAGCAAAGAATGCTTAATCCGGGACAAAAAATGGTGATGATAGGGGGCATGATGATCCCTGAAGGTTTAGTAACACCTCAAAATTCTATGATACCAAATAGAATAAAAGAGGATGAAAAAACTAAACCAAAACCTTTAGGTGTCAAACCATTGTCTCAGAGAATGAGTATTGCCTATGATAATATTGTTAATAATGAAAAAGAAGGAAAAGAGTTATCACCCAAATATGTTGTTGCATTAGGTAAGTTAGTACTAGAAATAGAACAGGTAAAAAATAATTTACAAAGTATAGCACAGGAAGTTCAGGCATCAAATAGGAAGAAAAAGGAACTTGATGATCAAGAACTTAAACTATTAGAGGATGAGAAAGATAGACTAACAGCACTAGGAGCATCTTTTAGAGGTTTTAGAAGGAGACTTGGCGGTATTACTGCTCTCATAGCAGGAAAACAATTTTTAGAGGGTGATATTAGTGGAGGAATACAGAATGCCTCCATAGCAGTGGGTGCTCTCTTACCAGATATTGTAAGACTCACAAGTGGTGTAGTTTTAGGTGGAATGCTTAGAGGTGGTGGTGGAAGAGGAGTAGTAACACCAAGAGGAGGTGGTAGAGGAAGTTTATTGCCATTGTTATTAGGTGGCGGTGGTTTATTAGGTTTAGGTTCATTCTTAGGTTCAAGAGGTAGTGGTGATCAGAGAAGATTTGAATTGACAAAGAGAGAGGCATTTCCACAATTGCTATCACAAAATGATGTTAAAAGATTTAGATTAACAACAGATAGATTTGACAATATTTTATCCAATGTCAACAATAATAAATTAAATATAACAACTAGTCCTTTTACTTCCGGAGTGGGAGAGGATGTAAAATTACCTCCAACTGTGGGTGAATCTATTGGAGATGACAAAGATAAAATTCTTAATTTTTTAGGTGTAGGTGATAAAGAAGAATCTGATGAAGAAGAAACAGAATCTTTGAAAACAGATAATATTGAAAGGGAATCAGATTCTTTTGTTGACAACTATATGAACATGTTTGATATACAACCATTATTTCTTAATTCTCTTCCTCAAGATCTAACAAACGATGATCTCGCATTTTTAGATGATGATACTATGGGTGAAAATATAAATGTATTTGATTTTGGTGGTGATGATGACGGACAGAATAATAAGATGGAAGGAGTAAAATATTCACCACAATTAGTATCAAGTAGTAATATCTCTGTAAATCCTGAATTCAGTGACAATAGTAAAATAAGTTATATTCTACAATATGGTGGAGGGGCAGTAGTATGAACATAGGTTTGTTGCTGAATAGAAGAAGTTTACTAGTATCATCAGCACAAAAACTTAACACCCTTATAAGGACTAGTAATAGAGCACAGATAATTGCAAAATCATTTTTACTAAGCAAAAAGAAAGAATTAAGTGATACAAGAGCAAAAGCATTTTCTTCTTTAAAACGACAGAGTAAAGATGATGATGCTAATTTACTGGGAATAGGTGCCGGTATAGGTGGTGGGGCATCACTTTTGAGAAAAGGTAAACCAAAAGTAACCAAAGGAATTGGAAAAGTAAAAGGATTAGGAAGACTAAGTAGAACAAATGTTTTATTGAATACTGCTTTTACTGCTGCAGATTTCATGGGACGAAAGAGTTCAGGTCAAACAAATCTACAGGCAGGGGTAGGAGCAGGAGCAGGATTGTTAGGTGGTCTTGGAGGATTTACTGCAGGTGCTAAGATAGGAGCATCTATAGGAGCACTTGGAGGACCAGTTGGAATTGCTATAGGTGGTTTGTTAGGTGGTGCTGTAGGTAGTTTTGCCGGATCATCACTTGTAAGTGGTGCTGCAGATAGAGCAACCGGTGTTACGGGATCAAATTTTAGAAGAAGAGAATTAGAAAGACAAGAAGTAAGAATTAATAAAAGAACTGAGTTTACAGTAGGTTTAGACAGTTTTGATAAGGCACTTGATAAATTTAGAAAATATGATGAAGATTTGAAAGCATTTATATTACGTGCCACAGGTAGAGATAAAGATAATCAAGCACTTAAACCTTTCCTATTAGGTCCTTTTGGTCGTGGTGGTGCTACTCAAAGCGATGTAGATAAAGCATATAGTAGAGGTATCGGTACAGGTGTATATAGAACAGTGGGTGCAGTTATTGTAGGTGCAGCAGTGATAAAGGCAGGTGGATTAATTCTTACTAAAAAATTCCTATTAAGTTTGCTAAATGGTACACTCGCTAAAAAGATTTTAGGAAAGAAATTTCAATTTGGTCTATTGAAAGGTAAGGTTTTTCCTTCAAAACCAATCCAATTTCGTAAGGGGGGAATATTTAAAAAGAAAACCCCTGTCGAAGTCAAACCCAAAGTAACAAAAGGTGGAACAAAACCCGGCAAAAAGAAAATTCTGAAAGCTCAGGATAAAGTTACATTTTCAGATGAAACAAGTAAAATAATCAAAAAATATGATCAGAATAAACCAAAATTTGAACGTATAAAAAATAAATCCACAAATGAAGATGTACAGAATCTCATTAAGAGAGGAAATCAACTAGACTTACTAAACAAAAAAGCAAATGAACAAACAATTCTTCAGAATCAGAGAATAATAAAGAAATATAACAAGAATAGAGTAATACAGAAAAACTTATTCAGAAAAAATAAGAATTATGATACTAATAATAAAGATTTATCTGATGTTAGGATTATTAATGATGGAAATAATGGAAATAATATAGCATTCAATTCTGATACAGAAGATCCCTACTTAGGCACAATAAATACCATCAAGGCATATAGTGAGTTGACAGCATAATGAAATATTCAAAGGGAGCAAAGATAGAGTTTTTTACTGTCAGAACACCAGATGACAAAGAAGAATTTGTAATCACAGAACAATTAGGACCAATTCAGTTTTATGAAGACATGATAGATGCTTCATTCCATGTCGAGGTCATGGTGTTTGATACTGCAGGAAAGTTGCATGGTATACCTATAAGGAGTGGATCAAAAGTATTTTTTCGTATAAAGACTCCTTCTGGTATTATTGACTTTGAAAATGAACCATTATTTATTAGTAATATCAAGACTTCTGGTAGCACTTCTAAAAAGGAATTCTTCGTAATGCAACTTGAGTCTAAAGGCACATTCCATAATCATTTTACTAGACTTTACGAACGTTATGATGAAAAAGCGGATGTATTAATCAAGAAGTTTTTGAAGGATACCTTAGATATATCAGATGATAAAGTATTAGATGAAAATTTCGAGAAACCAAGAAATAAAATATCTTTTTGTGGTAATTATAAGAGACCATTACAAACATGTGTAAGTCTGGCAACAAAATCTATACCTGAGATTGGAACTCAACAAAATCTAACAAGAGGTGGATCTGGATTTTTCTTTTGGGAAACTATAATAAGAGGATATAAGTTTAGAAGTCCTGATGGTATTTTTAGTCAAATAAAGGAAGATAAAGATAGTATACCGGAATATCAAAAGGTGGCATCATTCAATGCACTAGACCCAGAAAATGACTTTCATATTGTTAATGAACCTTCATGGTCTAATAATGATAATTTATTAGAAAAATTATCACTAGGTCAGTATTCTGCATATAATACTTTCTTTGATATCAATACAAGAAAACATGTAGTAGCTTATAGGGGTACAGAAGGGATACATGAGTATAAACCAAAATCTCAGGAAGAATCTGGTGTAAATGCTACAATGCTATCGAATGAACAACCATTTGTTCCTGAATTTTTCACTGATAAACCCTCAAGAATGATGTTATCTTTTATAGATAAGGGAACTTACACAAATGACTTGACTACACCACAGGAGCATGTATTATATGAAGCAAAGAGGCAATCACGTTATGCTGCACTCTTTTCACAAACACTTGTGATTACGGTGCCTATGAACGTACAGTTATCCGCAGGTTCTGTGGTAAAGGTCAAATTTCCTCGAATAAATATAGACAAATCCAATAGCAATAGTAACAATCCTGCTAGTGGATACTATATGATTAAATCATTGTCTCATCAACTAGGATCTCAAGGTGATTTTACCGGACTGAAATTAGTTAGAGACGCTTATTCTAAATTAACATGAAAAGTATAGAAGATCACATAGCATACGACAAAGAGATCATTTCTGATCCAATTGCCAGTCCTTCTGCTAGAAGACATGCAAAAGAAGAATTGAAAGAGTTGGAAGAGTATGCAGAGCATCACAAAGATGAGATTGCTGCAGGGGATCATCATGATCCTAATGCACTCGAATTATTTTGTGATTTGCACCCAGATGAACCTGAATGTTTAGTATACGACGACTAAATGGCACTGGAATCTCGTCTCAATAAGGTACATTTCTTTGGTCAAGATGGCAACATGCCATTTGTGGGTCAGGTGACAACTGATGCAGCTTGGCGAGAGTATCATGACCTGTATGGGTATCGAGTCAAGGTAAGAATATTTGGTAAGCATCCTCCTTCAAGTGAATTACCTGATGAGAAATTACCATGGGCACATGTATCGGTGCCATGTGCATTTGGTGCGGGTAAACATCATGCAGGCACTACATTATGCCTACAAGGTGGAGAAACAGTTCATGGATATTTTGCTGACGGTGAGGATGGACAAATTCCTATAATATTAGGGGCATTTCAAACTGAATTTTCAATTAGAAATGAAACTGAATATCTATTAGCATCTAATAGTAGTTCAGAGTTTTATGAAATGTTTGCTAAACCAGACATGGAATGGTCCGCACTCAATCAAATTAGGGGTGTCAATCCTACTGAAACTAATGGCGTAAATATAGCGAAGAATGTAACTAAACAGAATGATATTGATGAAAAGAAAATAATCGTCAAAAAAGCAAAAAAATGTAAAGGTGGTCAAGGGTTTTTACATGAAGTCTCAAGATCTTTAGCATCATTCATCGAAGTTACAAATGGATTGAATAAGTTTCAAGATACTTATATTGACCCTGTGATGGATGAAATTGCTGATGTAGCGGAACTTGCAAGAACCACTGCACAAGTCATTTCTGGAGCATATGCAACGGTTATTAGACTTGCAAGAAAGTATTTGTTTGATAAGATTTATAAGTTGGTAGAAAATCTTATGGGTTTTTTACAACTCGATAGTTTATTGAAAGATATTGCTGTCAAGAAAGCAGTCGATTCAATATATTGTGTTATAGAAAATATTATTAAGAGTCTACAAAATGTTATAGAAGAATTTTTGATAGGACTAATAGGTAAACTTGTACAAGCACCATTATGTGCTGCAGAGCAGTTTTTAGCAGGGTTGAATACAAGATTCTTTAATGATATTGAAAAGAAGATAAGTGATGCAATGAATACTATATCAGGAATACTGGGTCCTATTGGGTCTTTTATGGGTTTTCTTGATAAAGCAATGAATTATGTTCAGATAGGTTTGAAGTTGCTATCTTGTGAAGATACAAAATGCCCTCCAGAACCATATGATTGGGCGTTGAACTTCGGTCCATCAAAACAACAAACACTTGATTTCAAAAAAACTATTGATATATCATCTAAATTTGATGCTGTGGGTTTTGGAAAGTCAGTCAATGATGGAATAGAAAAATTCTTTGGATTAGATGAAAATGATCTTGAAAATGCAGATAAAGTTGCAGCGATAGTCGGACCTTGCCCTATAGATAAGAAAGTATGTGGTGCACCTAAGATAGAAATATTTGGTGGTGGAGGAATAGGAGCAGTGGCAAACGCTGTTGTGAATGAGTATGGGTCTATTGTGGGTGTTAATATGCAAGAACTTGGTTTTGGTTATACCTCAAAACCTTTTGTAAGTATCCTTGACAACTGTGGAGGCAATGGTGCTGAAGGTGAAGCAATTGTTGAAAATGGTCAAGTCGTCAATATTATCATTAGAAGAGGTGGTGGAGGATATCAAATCCCAACAGATATTTCTGATAGTGATGGAATAAGTGTTGTTGGAGAAATAGAAGGTGTTGAGATAATAAACACAGGAAGAGATTATAAACCTGATGATATCATAACAAGTGAATGTGGACAACTTAAAATGGTGTTAGATAGTGATGGGAGAATAATTGATGCTAGAGTTATTTCTGCTCATAAAGGTTGTAAAGTGATTCCTGCTCTATCAATAAAAACAAAAACTGGTTATGGAGCACTTGTGAGACCCATTATGAGATATAGAAAGGTAGAAGATTATGATTCAACGATTCCTGCAGATGGAGTTATGGTTGTTGATTGTGTGAGTAGTTATTAATGGAAAGAAAAACTCCCCCACTAGTCATAAACACACCCGAAGATGGATTTCTTAGAGTCGGATTGAATACTGATGCTAAAACATCTCGTCCTGATCAAGTTCAATTAGCAGGAGGTTGTGGAGCGAGTCTTAGAATATTTGATGATGGTGGATGGGAACTCAGATCTGTAAACAGATCAGGTAAACCAAATAAAAAAGGATGTAATATGATAGCACAGGGTGAAGGTGGATTACACATCTATTCAGATGGTGATGTTAATATAGATGCAAAAGGTGACTTCAATGTCTCTGCAAGAAATATTACAATGGAAACCACTGCAGATGATGGAGACTTTACTGTTTTCTGTAAAAGAGATATAATGTTAGATGCAGATAACAATTTCAAAGCATTTGGAACAAAATGTGTTATTACAGCAGCAGACACTATGATTACACATTCAAAAGGATGGAATCTTATAGTGGGTAATCCGGTATATGTTTATGAGAAGAAATCTAAACTTATACCAACTAGCACAAGTGATATTGTAAACAGTATTCTTGATCAATTCTTATTAGGCGTATGATTTTTTTCTCAATTATATTATCATTCTTTGCTAATCATCTACCTGTGATGTATGTTCAAGTGCCTCAGTGGGCAGATGATTGGGCAGTGTGTGCTGTAGATATACCTGACGCTAGATGTCATTGGTATGTCATGTCACCTGACAATACGTTTGGTGAAGGTTTCGATTGGGAGGAAGCACCATGGTTCGATGCAAATGGACTAAATGATATAGCACCTATGCAAGCAAAATCAGTCGTGCAAAAACTACAGGAAAAATAATGGAATCACCAGAGGTATCAACAGGTAAACTTTATATCGGTCCTTCCATACCGATAAAAATAGATCTATCAGCATTCACACTTAATTCTAAATTACCTTTCAACGGAACATTATCATGCGTTGGTCCCGCATTTTTTGGTGCAGTTCCACCAACAGGTTTTGCAAGAGCAATGTGCCAGATGGGACCGGGAATACCACCATTTGTATCAGCGATTCCGGGTCTGACACTTGAAGTAACAGGTGGCACACACCTAATGGGATATTTGAATGCATTCGGTCTGAATAATATGATCGGTGTGACTAATAATATTGGAACTCATAATGGTGTAGGACTGAAGAATATGCTTGGGTTTCATAATAGAATAGGAAAACAGACAGCAGTTGGTGGAGAAACATCAGCAGAACCAAATAAATTCTGTGCAGCACCAACGATGACTCTTACATCTGTAAATGGTACACTCAGAGGTAATTGGAAACACAATGGCACATCTTTATTTCTCCTGCATGCTCACTCTGATAGAAATCTAAAAAAGAATATACAACCTATACTATCACCTCTATCTAAAGTTCTACAACTTCAGGGTGTAACGTTTGAATGGGATCATCCTAAGTTAGCAAAAAATAGACCGGGAACGAAGATGGGATTGATTGCTCAAGATACTGAAAAAGTAGTTCCAGAAGTCGTTATAAATATGACCATAGATGCTGATGGCGAAGAAAAAGAAGTCAAAGGCATTATGTATGAAAACCTTACAGGTCTCTTAGTTGAGGCAATTAAGGAACAAAACAAGCGAATTGAACATCTAGAACAATGCATTGCTACACTACAAGCGGAAAAGTCCACACCGATGGAATCATAGAATTACCAGAAGATTGGCAAGGTAAAATCAAACCAGAAACAATTTCTGTACAATTGACTGCTATTGGGACAGCTCAGGAATTGTTTGTAAAAGAAATACAGTGGGGAACGAAAGTTATAATAAGAAACGGTGGTGGTGGTACATTGAATGCTTATTATACTGTTACTGCAGAACCAATTAAGGTTGAAGAAGAAACAGAACCAGAGTGGCACTATCGATTAAGAGTTGCATAGTGAATATGAATGAGCAAAATAACATGCCCTGTATGTGGACATATATGCAATGGTAGAATTGAATTTGGTTCTCACATAAGGCGTTGTCAAGCAATGACAGGCGAGAGAAATTTCAAATTTAATCGAAAAAAGAATTCAAAAAAGAAAAAGAAAAGATAATTACTCTCTTCATTCTCTTATAAACTGAGTAAAATCAGGGTCTTGCAATGTTTGTACAATCAAATTTGCAGTGGAAATATCAGAATCTAGTTCGACTTGTGTTCTACGATATCCATATCTTTGCAATTGATATTCTGATCGTGCTTCTTTTATTTTATTTAAGGGTGTAATTACGTTATCTCGTGGCACTCTTAATGAAGATATCTCGTTGTTTTTTGCACTGATGCTACTTGCAAAAGATACACATGTTACTCCTGCTCCTGCTACATTATAAAATGTTCCAATACTCACAGCCGCTATAGCAGTATGAGTTGCAATTCCAAGATTTGAAGAGGTCAATGCAAAATTACTTTCATTGAAAGGATCTTCACCTGTATAAGATTCGTCAGTATAATCATAATTATATAATGTAACTACATCTCTCACCACATCTATAACTGGTGTCGCGTCAGATGTAAATGTTGAACATCCTGCTTGTGCAGCACCCACATACAAATTATATAATTCTGTTTGTGCATTACTAACGGGTGCATTGAGTGTTAATATACGATCGTCTAATCCTTCAGTAATAGGATCGAAACTGTTTATAACCTCCTCTAAGTTTTCTATCTTAGCAAGAATATTATCTTCTGAATCTTTTATTTCAAAACCCTTTTGACAATCATCTACTTCAGTTTTATCTTTCGCAGCTTTCTTTGCCTTCTCTTGAAAGGTCACTATTAGTTTTTCCGTATTGGGACCAGATGCCATAGTATAAATAGGTTGAAGGAGATAGTGTCAGTATTTATAGGTATGCCGTTAAGCAGACTCGAAAATTTTCTCAAGAATGTCACAGGTAATGTAATTTACGTTAATCCTGAAGAACTTGATGCAACAGATGATATTAGTAATAAGGGTAATAGTCGAGCAAGACCTTTTAAAAGTATTCAACGTGCATTAATTGAGGCAGCGAGATTTTCATATCAAGTAGGAGAAGACAACGATAAGTTCGATAAAACAACAATCTTAGTATCACCCGGTATTCATTATATTGATAACAGACCCGGATTACAAATCAACACTTCAGGTTCACTCACTGATGTAAATGGTACTGCAGCGACGATTGATCAATTATCAATTGGAAGTAATTTTAATATTCAAGACCCTAATAATGTATTATACAAGTTTAACAGTGCCAATGGTGGTGTCATAGTACCTCGTGGTACTTCAATAGTTGGATCAGATCTTAGAAAGACAAAGATAAAACCAAAATTTGTTCCTCAACCTGATAATAATAATATTGATAATGCAGCGATATTCAAAGTTACAGGTGCATGTTTTTTCTATGGATTTAGTTTCTTTGACGCCGATCCAAATGATAGAATTTTTAGAGATTATACATCAAATGTATATGCTCCAAACTATTCTCATCACAAACTAACATGTTTTGAGTACGCTGATGGCGTGAATACTATTGCGGGTAAGGGTAACACCGACCTTGACATGTATTATTATAAGTTGACACTTGCTTATGGTACTAACAGTGGTCGTGCTGTACCAGTGTATCCTTCAAACACAGATTTCGAGAAGTCAATTGATGAAACTCGTATTGTGGGTGCTATATCACAGGTAGGAACTATTTCTATCAATGACATATATTCTGGTGCAAATCCAACAGACTCAACAGCAACACCCATTGTTACTGTTATAACTGCAACTAATCATAATTTCGAGGTAGGCACACCAGTATTAATAAATGGTATTGGTGATTCAAACTATGATGGAAGTTATATTGTATCTCAAGTTCTTAGTGATACTTCTTTTACTTACGCTGTTCCTACAACACCTTCGAGCACAGCAACACCAAACTTGTCTGGAAAGAATGCAGTTGTAAAAATTGAAAGTGATACTGTTTCATCTGCATCACCATATATTTTCAATTGTTCAATAAGATCTGTTTTTGGTATTTGTGGTCTACACGCTGACGGTAGTAAAGCAACTGGATTCAAGTCCATGGTTGTGGCACAATTTACTGGTATCGCACTTAATAAAGACGATAATGCTTATGTCAAATATAACACTACAACAGGTGTATGGCAAGATCAAGCAGCACTCGGATCCTCTGTAAGTTTACACACAGATAGTCTTGCTAAACATAAACCATCTTATGAAAACTATCATGTAAGAGTAAGTAATAATGGTATAATTCAAGCGGTATCAGTATTTGCTATCGGTTATGCTCAACATTTCCATGCCACCACTGGTGGTGATATGTCAATCACCAACTCTAACTCAAATTTCGGTGCTAAGTCATTAGAGGCAGATAAGTTTAGATTTGAAGCATTTCTCAAAGATGATAAAGGATACATCAGAGAAATCAACCCTCCACAGAATAACTTTGCAAAAGATAATTCAATAAAATTTTTACCCTTAGATGTAGAGGCAACTGTAGGTGTATCTACAGATATCAAGATTTACCTCGATGACTTCAAGAATAAAGATAATAAACCAAATGTAAAAATAAACGAATACAATGTTGGTGGTAAAATTGGAGATCAACTTCATGTAAGTATTGGAACCGTCGAATATAAAGCAGACATCCTCATGCCTGTTCCTCAAACTGATCCTGATGAAAGAGTGTCAGGTAAGAAAGAGATATTTGTAGGTAGAGTTTCAGGTATTAATAGTATAACAGGCAATACCTTTACATTACAGTCTGATCATAAGTTCATAACTGGTGAGACCGTCAGAGTTTACTCTGAAAACGGATCACTACCAGATGGATTAGAATATAATAGAGTTTATCATGCTATAACAGCATCACTCAATGCAGATCAAATTCAATTGGCATCATCTTTGAATAATGCTGTTGCTGGTAATGAGATCACAGGCATCAATAATTCAGGCGGTATTCTTCGTATAGTATCAAAAGTATCAGATAAAGAAGCAGGTGATATAGGACATCCCGTGCAATTTGATAGCTCAGGGTGGCATATAAACGTAGGTGCAGGTAATAGTTTATCCAGTGCTATTATATCAAATCAAAGTTCTATTACACCAAAGACTAGGACCTCATTCATAAAGAGATCGCTGGATAGGCGTAAAGAATCAGAAAAAAATTATGGGTTGAAGTACGTCATATCTCAAGATTCTAGTCTCGCAGCACCTCCTATAGCAGGGTTTAGTATTGCAGAAACATCTTCAGTTCCTGATGACACAAACTATCAGAATGATAATAATGTTCTTACATCAACATCAAACTTAAGACAGAAAAATAATATCATCAATGCTTCATGGGGAGGTAATGTAGGTATCATAACTGCAGAGCAACCTCATGGTTTGAAGGTAGGTCAAACTATACAGGTTTACAGAGTAAGAAGTTCAAATAATACATCAGGTAGTGATGATAATGGTTTCAATGGTATATTTGAAATATCTTCAATCCCAAATGATACAACATTTAGAGTAGGGTTGAATACAAACCCCGGTGGAATCACAACGATTAGTACAGGAACACCTTATACATTCCATGATAGGACAATAGTTGGTTCAGGTAGAACATTCAGTCCTTATTTTGTAAAACGTGATTTTAATGTTAGTTACCAGATACATTCCTTAGATGAGATTCAAGAATACAAGCAAGGTGTACAAGACGGTGAATATGATCTAACATTACGTGGATATATCTCACAACCAGAGGTTTCTCCGTTCTCTACAACTACAAACTATTTTGGACAGGATGTTGCTGATATCGTCCCCTTTGAGGATTTTGACAATAGAGACTATGATCCAAAGGCAGCAGTAAGTTATGCTGTAAGAGATGAAATTGGTAAAGTAGAGACCAACGATCCTGAAAGAAGTATCACTAAGGAAAGTCTAAATTCATTCCTAAGAGAAACAGGTGCTGTAAAGAGTATTGATACAACAGCAACAAATGTAGGAACTCTTACTATAAACACTGTAGTCGATCATGGATTCAACGGTATTGTAGGAATACAAAGTATTACAGGTGGTACTCAATATGGTACTAACAGTGGTAATGCTGAGTTTTACTTCAATGTAAGACTTGAAGGTGGTACAGGTGAGGGGGCAACTGCTGATGTGACCGTGAATGCTGGAAGTCAAATAAGCGGTGTTGAAATATCTAATCCCGGTTCAGGTTATAGTGTAAATGATACTCTTACTGTAAAGGGAGTTCCCTTCCACACCCCCGGAACAGATTGCACTGTCGGAGTTTCAGCAATAGACAACAAAATTGGTGATGTAGTTGAGATAGTGGGTGTTTCAAGTGAATCCTATGATGGATTGTACAGAATTAAGGAAGTTACTGATAAAAATACCTTTACAGTCAACGGNACTGCTGATGGTTCAGGAACAGGAGGACATGTTTATCACGTTGGTATCTCCACCAATGTTGTTAATATAAACCACGATGCGATGAGTGGTATCGCCACAGTATTCCTTAGTGGTGATATCGGACTTAGTAGAGGAGATCAAATCGTTATTGCTGGTGCCACTGACTTTGCATCAATCTATAATGGAACTCACTTTATTACAGATAGAGTAGGTTATGGTACTTCTTTATCAGTCAATATTGGTATAACTTCCAATGCTCCTGCTTTCACCGGCGTAGCGACAGCCCACGGGACAGGTATCTCAATAAGAGGTCATGGAAGAGGTATACCATTATACGGTGGTCATACTACTAAACTCAATAGTGATATTACTTCTACATCCACAGGTATAAATCTTGCTAACAAGGGTAACTTGAGAAGAGGAGACTTCTTGATCATAGAGGATGAAATCGTGATGGTTTCAAACACTGCAGTCACAACTGTGATCAGAGGTGCACTTGGCACAAATGCAGTAGCACATACCAAAGAAGTAGCAGTAAGAAAAATCAAACCTATTCCTACAGAGAGCAGAAGATACTCTATATTAAGAGCATCAGGACACACTTTTGAGTATGTTGGATTTGGACCCGGAAATTACTCTACTGCGATGCCACAGGTACAGGATAGAGTCAGGTCAGAGCAAGAAGAATTAATATCTCAGTCATTACAGACCAGAGGTGGATTTGTAGTTTACACTGGTATGAATGATCAGGGTGACTTTTATATTGGTAATCTCAAGATTGAAGCAGGATCAACTTCATTGAAGTTCCTCAATGGTTCTAGAGTGGGTGTTGATGATTCAACACTACCTACTAGTGCTACATTTGATGACCTAACTGCAGATATTTCTTTCCAATCTAATGGAGATACAGAAGTTATAGATCTTCTTCTTAGAGGTAATCGTTCAGGCGACATCAATCAGGGTGTTTATGTTGGTATACAAGGAGGTAATAACACTCCAACAAGTAGTGTTGATCAGATCCTATTCAGGACATCACATGACGCTGGTGGATATATTGGATGGGTCAAGACGGGAACTAATTGGAAACGTTTTGGACCTATTTCAAAATCAGGAGAGGTACAGGCATACGAATTCGACACACTTCAAGTCGCAGGTGTTTCAACATTCTCAGGTAATATAGATGCAAATGGAGATGTAGATGTAGATGGAGATATAGATGCAACTGGTACTACAACTGCAGATACATTTGTCGGTAAGGGAACAATTCCTATAGGTGGTATTATAATGTGGTCAGGTGCTGATAACGCTGTACCATCAAACTGGGCTCTCTGTGATGGAAGTAATGGTACACCTAACTTAGTTGACAGATTTATTGTTGGTCGTGGATCCGCATATGGTCAAGGACAAACCGGTGGTGAAGCAACTAAAACTTTAGGAACAGCAAATCTACCGTCTCACACTCACACAGATGGAACATTAACAGGAAGTGGAGGAGCACACTCTCATGGTATTACTGATAATGGTCACTTCCACTACATGTTTAGATCAGGTAATGCAGGTGCAAACCAAAACCAAGCTGCTTCCAACTTGACTACAAGTAATTTTCCGAAAAGTGGTACTGGTCCATCAGGAAAATATGAAGGTTATAATATTTGGGGTACAGGTGATGCACCAGATGTAGGTAAGAATGCTACTGCTACAACTGGCATATCAATAAACCAAAGCAGCAGTTTTACCATGGATGTTTCTGGAAACACTGGAGATCAAGGTGGACCAATGGGACAAGCATTTGAGAATCTACCTCCATATTATGCAATCGCTTATATCATGCGAATTAGTTGATAAATACACATACGGAGAATACTACATAAATGGCATCAGTAAATAAGAAGTTTGGTATCGAGAAGGGTCTGGAGGTAGGAACAGACGCTTTAGTTGTAGATGCTGATAATAATAGAACTGGTATTGGAAAAACCGATGCAAAATATGGTCTTGATGTAGCAACAACTGCAAACTTTGATGGCGTAGTTGCTGCCGGACAGGTTGGTGTTGGTAGTACACAACCGGCATATGATGTAGATATCAGAACAGACATGCGTCTGACTGGTAGATTTAGAGATGTTAATTCAAGTTCTGGCACGTCTCAGCAAGCACTTATATCAGTTGGAACAGGTGTGTCTTGGTCTGATCTATCTGATATTGAAACAAATGCTGCCGATAAAATAAATTCAGTACAGTATAAAAAAGGAAATGAAAAGTTCGGTGGTGCAGATAACTTCGTATTTGACCCTATATTTTCTCGTGTTGGTATTGGAAGCACACAACCTGAATATCTTCTTCAGGTACAGAGACAAGGACAGAATGGTTATGTTCAGATAGGTGGAACATTTTTAGATTCTAACGGACAGACCGCAGGAATCGGATCAGTTCTTGGTGCTACTGATGGAGATCTAACATGGGTTGGTGCCGGTGCTAGTACACTGAATATTATATTCGTATCCGAAGATGGATTAGATACTAATAATGGTAGAAGACCAAGCACAGCAAAAAGAACAGTCAAGGCAGCAGCAGCAATCGCAGTAAATGGAGACGTTATAAGAGTATCAGGTGGGATATATCAAGAAAACAACCCCATATCATTACCACAAAACGTATCAGTGGATGGTGATGATCTAAGAAATACTAAAATTATACCCACAAATACCGGACAAGACTTATTCCATGTTGATAACGGATGTCTGATTCAGAACTGCTCATTTGTTGGAGCAGCAAATACAGGTGCTATGGTAGCATATCACCCTCCAAGAGAAGTTCTTAATAAATTCAATAAAGATGCTGGTGTTCATATATTTCATAGTGGTGTTAGTGATGCTATAACAACAATATCAGGAATTGGAACTTTCACTGCAGGTACTGGTACAACTTATGATCCTCAAACTGGAGTTCTTGTAATCGATATTGGAAGTCATAGTCTTACAACAAGTAATAAAGTTACTATTGCTGATAATGGAATTACGTTCACTTGTGATCTAGATAATCATGCAAGTCTTCATCCATATCCAAGATCAGGTGACCCTGCATCTGGAAAAGCACTTACTATCACTGCAGTTACAGGAACTACAATCACTGTAAATGTAGGTAAGGTCAGGAGCACAGAGGCAGTGCATGTTGGAACTTTCGCAGGATCCACTCTTCCTGTAACTGATTTTGATTATAGTAGTAAGAGTGGTATTGCTACAGTAACAGTGGGTGCAAACCATGGACTAACTACTAGCACTCAGATTGGATTCAGGACTGAATCAATAGGATTGAAATGCTCAACTGATAACTTTAGTAAGGCAAAATATTATCCTCGTGTTGGTAAAGACCCTTATGTTGGAAACCTTATTAGTATAGCATCAACAACTGCTACGACCTTTACAGCAAATATTGGAGTAGCAGGAATAGGATCCGAATATGTTGGTTTCATTACACAGTCTCCATATGTACGAAATTGCACAAATTTCGTACCAGATTCTATTGGTATGGCGATCGACGGAGATCGTGCTAGAGGACTGAAGTCAATGGTTGTTGACTCATACACTCAGTATAATGAGAATGGTATCGGTGTTTCTATAACAAATAATGGTTATGGTCAGTTAGTTTCCATCTTTACAATATGCACAGATATCGGAATATATTGTGGTGCAGGTGGGCAGTGTGACCTTACTAACTCAAATAGTTCCTTTGGTAATAAAGGTTTAGTCGCACAGGGTATTGGAACTGTAGGTTATAACGCTACGCTCGCTGCAAACGCAGTAGCAGAGGATAACACATTTGTATTATCAGGACTAGGGACATTCAGACCATATTCAGGACAGGTTTTATATGTTGGAGAGTTATTTCAAGATGTAGACTCAGTTACAATAACCAATGCGGGATCTGGTTATACAAGTGCACAACCTCCCGTTGTTACAATATCCAATCCTTCAGGACCCGGTGGAATCGCTGCAGACGGTGTAGCAGTGATTTCTGGATTTGGGTCTGTGACTGGAGTAGACCTAATTGCAAATGGTAGGCAATATAGAGAAAGTGATACTGTCAGTGTAACGATCGCTCCTCCAACTTCAGGTGTTACTGCAACAGCGAGTGCTACGTTAGCACCTGCTTATTATACTATAAATAGTGCAACGACCCCATCTGCAGGTATATCCACTGTCACAGTGGATCAGACAATTCCAGCAGCGATAGGTATTGGATCTACAGTTCCGATTGCTAGACAATCACTTATACTAGCATCATCACACTCTTTCGAGTATATCGGAACAGGAGTTACTATTGCACAAGCAAGACCTTCTCAAGGCGGAGTAACAATTCCTGAGAATCAAGTTATATCTATTGAGGGTGGTAAAGTCGTTCATACATCCACTGATGAGAGAGGTAACTTCCTAATCGGTGATGACTTTACTATCAATCAACAAACCGGAACGATCACCGGTGATTCATTCAATAAGAGTATACAAGCAACTCTAACACCACTTATCATAGCACTCGGAGGACAGTGAAGAAATGGCAGCAATTCCATTAAATAAATTTCGTACGATAACTCATACTCTTACTACATCTTCGGTTGGTATATACACATGCCCTCCGGGTGTAGCATCATTGATTGTATTTGCTAACGTGGCAAACGTAGGTTCTGGCACTTCAACTGTATCATTTAGTGCATTTCACAGTAGAGGCACAGTTGACACGCCGATCATTGAGAAGGGTCAAATCCCTAGTCAAGACTCTATGAGTTTTATTGAAGGTAGATTAGTTCTTGAGACTGCAGATATTCTCAAAGTCAAGAGTGAAGATAGAGATGGTACACAAAAAATTATTATAAGTATATTAGAGAACGCTAAGTAATGGCTAAACTGTTATCTGGGAAGGTCGGTGTTACTTCTTATGCCGGTTTATCTACATCCCGAAATCAAATAGTTGGAGGACAACAGACTTTCATAGGTTTGGAAGAGGTTGAACCTAACTTAGGTGTGTCTCCTCAAAATGATTACGTTCTTTATGGGGATGCAAATGGAACTCGACGTTGGGGAACTCCTTCTGGAGCACCTTCTGGTTCAGTATCTGGTATAACAATAAGAGAAGAAGGACTGAATCAAGTTGGTATGGCAGGTTCAGTAACAATAATTGATATAGTTGGTGATGGTGTAGTTGCAATACAAACACATATTAATCAGGGTGGAGTTATAGTAGGATTAGCAACTCTATCAATACCGGCAAATAATTTAGATGGTCAAAACGGATCAGGTTTTTCACAAGTCTCAGGTATCTCTACAATCAGAGTTGGTGCGGGTCTTACTATATTTGCACCGAGTGGTACTACTGGTATTGCTTCTATAGGGACACTCATAACTCCCGGTGTTGATGTATATGACAGTAGCAGTTATCTAAATGTCACTGTTGCTACTCAACTTCAGGCAGGTATTGGACTATCTGTAAGTAGTCCTTCAGTGAATAGAGCAAAGTTCGATGTTACTGGTAATTTACCAAGACTGAATGTTAGTGGAATTTCAACATTAAATCAAACAGAATTATTAGATGCAAATGTAGCAGGTATTGTTACTGCAACTTCTTTGATTGGTGTTACCTCTATGGGTGCACCTAACATCTATGGTAATGTAACTGGAGACCTCACAGGTAATGTGACAGGTGATGTCACAGGAAATCTAACAGGTGATGTATATGCAGGACTGGTAACAGCGACAAAAGGATTTATTGGTAATATTTCCGCAACAGGTGTCAGCACTGTATCACAATTACTTGTTAGCAGTGTAAACAATATAGGTTTTGAGACTGCTTTTGGATACATATCGAATGGTAACTCATTTATGGGTAACCTGAATGCACTTGGTATATCAACAGCAAGATATTTACAGAATATTAATATAAACTCTACAGGTATTATAACAGCAACATCATTTGTTGGGGATGTTACAGGAGACATAACCGGAGATGTCACCGGTAATACAAACGGAACTCACACAGGTGCTGTCAATGGAAACGTAACTGGTGATCTTAATGGAAATGTCACAGGTAATGTAACTGGAAATGTAACTGGTAACTTGACAGGTAATTTCCTATCAGGATTGTCAACTGTCACAAATGAATTGCATATCAAGAGTAATGATGGAACTCCGGGTCGAATCAATTACTACTGTGAATCTGGTAATTCACATTATGTTCAGATAAAATCTCCCCCTCATTCAGAATATTCAGGTAATGTCACTGGTATTTTACCTAAAAAATCTGGTGATATTATAGTTGGTGATACTGCAGGTGCAATAGACCAAAATATTCACACGAGTGGTATTATAACTGCTACAGAATTTAGTGGTAGTGGTCTGAACTTGACAGATTTATCTGCATCAAGTGTTTTAGTTACTGCTACAAACACAACGAACGCTAATCATTACATGGTATTCTCTGACTCAGTTTCTGGTCAGGAGACTATGAGAACTGACAGCACTCTTTTATATAATCCTAGCACAAATAAATTAACAACAAACGGACCTATTGATGTCAGCGATATTACATGTCATAATATATTACCAGAATTTAATAATCAATATAATCTAGGTTCAAGTGCAGTAAGATTTGCCAACATTTATTCTGCTGACCTTCAGTTGAGTAATGTGAATTCAAATCCTAATAGTGTTGACGGAACACGCGGAGATTGGACATTGCAAGAGGGAGAAAATGATATATTCATGATAAACAATATTACTGGTAAGAAATTCAAGATAAACCTTACAGAAGTCTAAATATTAGGGTAGTATACTAACACAAAACACTTATGTCTAGAGCAAGAGAGCTTGCGAAGGCGGGTGGCGTACAACAACGTATTGCTGGTTTCAGTAGTCACGTTGGAATGTCTACATTCTTGGCAGATGTTCACATGGAGAGTGATCTCACTGTGGATGGAAATGCTGATATAGGCGGTAATCTAACAGTTACAGGTACGACAACCTTCAATGGTGGAACACTTACACTTGGTGATGCTAATACTGATAACGTAGTATTTGGTGGAGAGGTTGATAGTAATATCATACCCGATGATGACAACTCATTCGACTTAGGTTCTGCAAGTAAAGAATGGAAAGATTTATACGTAGATGGGATTGCCTATCTAGACAACGTAGAATCTGATGGTGGATCTTTCGGTAATGTTCGAGTAGGAGAGACCGGAGATAACGAAATAGACACTGATTCTGGAAATCTAACATTAGATTCTGCCGGTGGAACTGTCACAGTCGATGATGATCTAACAGTTAGTGGTAATCTTGATGTCAAGAGTTCTAAACTAACAGTTGGAACAGGTAGCACAGATGTTATCATTCGTGGTACAGCACAGGTCACAGGCGAATTAAAAGCTTCATCAATCGGGATGGGTGGTAGCATCATTCCTGATCAAGACGATACATATGACCTTGGTTCTCCAACAAAGATGTGGAGAGATGTATACATTGGTCCGGGATCTTTGTATATCAACGGTCAGAAAGTTCTTGAAGAGAACTCATCTAACATTATCGTATCTTGTGATGCAGATCAAAACTTAGTTTTACAGACATCTGGTTCTGGAGACCTTGAACTTGACCCAACAGGTTCTGGATTGGTTCAGGTAAAGGGTGCGTTACAAATACAAGACGGAAACAATATTACCAATAGTTCCGGTAATGACGTCACATTTGGAAATAGAATTGGAGTTGATTCAATTATCTCTAGATCATCAGATACAAACCTAACATTATCTGGAGAAGGTAGTGGTAAGGTAAGAGTTGCAGATGACCTTGAAGTTACAGGTTCAACTTCTTTCACAGGTGGTTTGACTGTTGGAACTAACGGTGTTTCAGTTACAACTGTAAATGCAACTGGTATTTCATCATTCACTTCAAATCTTAATGTATCAGGTATTCTTGATGTAGACGGTGCAACCACACTTGATGGTTTGACAGTAGCAGAAGATGCTACTTTCTCAGCAGCGATTGACGTTGATGGACACACAAATCTTGATAACGTAAGTGTAGCAGGTGTTACAACATTTTCTACCCCACTGGCGAATACTAATTTAGCAAACAGTTCTGTATCTTATGGTGGCATAACACTATCCCTAGGTGGAAGTGATGCAACTCCAGCATTTGATTTGACTGATGCAACAAATTACCCTACTTCAAGTCTAACTGGTACTATAACTAATACTCAGTTGGCAGGTTCTATTGCAAATTCAAAACTTTCCAATAGTTCTATAACGATTGGTTCTGATTCAATCGCACTTGGCGGTTCACAAACAGATATCAATGGACTTACATCACTTGATGTTGATAACGTCACAATTGATGGTAACACAGTAACAACATCATCAGGTAATCTTACTATAGATTCAAATGGTGGTACAACAACCATTAATGACAACGCTGTCATTTCAGGAAATCTAACTGTAAACGGAACGACTACCACAATCAATTCTACTACAGTTTCGATTGATGACAAAAACTTTCAAGTTGCAACAGGTGCTGCAGATGACTCTGCTGCAAATGGTGCAGGTTTTACAGTTGAATCTGGAGACGGAAACAAGACATTCAACTTTGAAGCAACAGGCGATAACTGGGGTGCTTCTGAAAACTTGAACCTTGCAAGTGGTAAGGTCTATAAGATAAACAACAGTTCAATATTGAGTGCTACTACACTTGGTTCAAGTGTTGTATCATCTTCACTAACAAGTGTTGGCACACTCGGTTCACTTGCAGTTACAAACAACATTACTGTTGGTGGTACTGTTGATGGAAGAGACCTAGCAACAGATGGTTCAAAACTTGACGGAATTGAATCTGGGGCGACTGCCGATCAGACTGCTGCTGAAATTCGTACATTAGTTGAAAGTGCAAGTGACAGTAACGTGTTTACTGACGCAGACCATTCAAAACTTAATGGAATTGAATCTGGAGCGACTGCCGATCAGACAGATGAAGAGATTCAGGATATAGTTGGTGCTATGCTATCTGGTAATACTGAGAGTGGTATTACAGTAACATATCAAGACTCTGATGGTACTATAGACTTTGCTGTAGCATCACAAACAGATCAAAACTTCACTAATGCTGACCACAGTAAATTAGATGGAATTGAATCTGGGGCGACTGCCGATCAGACAGCATCAGAAATCTTGACACTTATCAAGACAGTTGATGGTTCAGGTTCTGGACTAGATGCTGACTTACTTGATGGTATCAGTAGTGCTTCGTTCTTGAGATCAGATACATCAGACTCAATGTCTGGAACTCTGACAATGGGTGGTAATATTTTACCAGATGCAAACGGTACTCGTAATTTAGGTGCAAGTGGAACAAGATGGGCAAACATCTACAGTTCTGACTTAGACTTATCAAACCAAGCAAAGGGTGCAAACTCGGTCGATGGCACTTGGGGATCTTACCTTATTGAAGAAGGAGAAGATCATCTTTATCTAACCAACAGAAGAAGCGGTAAGAAATTCCGTTTTGTGTTGGAAGAAGTATAAATACACATTAGGAGATAATCAACAATGGCTTTATACGGCGACGGTTCAAACGTCAATAAGACAACAAGTGCAAGCACTGGTTCTTACGGTGACGGTACTAACATACCAACTATAACGGTTGATGGTAATCAGAGGATTAGTGCAATAAGTAATACCTCTATTACTCTTGATGCATCCGTAAACGCTAATGCTTCTGTTGGAGATGTAGGTACATACGCTTTCTTACAACAATCCTCCGCTAATGCCGGAGCAGTCAACCCCGGTGCTACTGCAGCAGGGTCAACACTTCGTTATTCAGATGCAACAGGTAGATTTGGTAACTCAGGACCAAATGGTAGTTGGCGATGCATGGGTTACGACTCAGGTGCTGCTTTAGTGAACGCAGGTAGTGGTAACGCTTCTGCTAGTGCTTCGGGTAACATTTCCGGTTCACTACAAGGTGGACAAGTTCAAGGTAACGCTACATTACAAGGTGGAGAAGTTCAAGGTAATGCTTCGTTACAGGGTGGAGAAGTTCAAGGTAATACCAATGCTAACGGTAACTTAGGTGTTACTGGTGGTGGACAAACTACTAAAGGTAGTTTGACTGCTAATACTAGTGGACTAAACGTTGGTGGTAACGTAGGTACTTCAGGACTAAATGTCAGTGGTAACGTCGGTACTTCGGGATTAGATGTTTCCGGTAACGTTACTGGTACAGCATCTATCAACGTTTCTGTAAACTCGGTTAGTGTAAACACAACCGTTGCATACAGTTCAACACTATGGTTACGTTATTCATAGGAGGTTTTTAATGCATTACACGATCATAGAAGCTAAAAACCCTCAATGGGTAGATAGCAATCACAATAAAATAAACCTAGAGGTTAATTTTGCTGAGATAGAGGAAGAGTTTTTACATTATACAGCATCTCCTGATGATGTATGTGAACACTCAAGAACTCTTTATAGCAAAGCAGTAGCAGGGGATTACGGTCAAGTAAGTGATGAATATGTAGTCACTGAAGATGACCTATGGACACCTGTTACACAAACTGTAACTACAGTCTCAAAAGAATCTTTAGTTCAGATTCTTCTTGAAAAAGGAGTGCTAACTGATTCTGATGTTGACGAGATACTCGTCGATGAAGAAGTTCCAGTAGGTTATACAAAACCAACTAAAGACGGTTCTAACCCAGTCTATCACAGTCCTATGTCTGGTCTGGGTATATAGTAGTTTTGTTGACTGAACAAAGCGATAAGTGGCAACACTCATTTCAGAGGTATTTGGGATTTAATCCCGATACCTCTTTTTCTTTTGGAATTTTGCCGGGTGTGTGTCGTGAGGCAATGGGTAGAAGAGATTGGGTTTATACTAACCCAAAATTATTTCGCAGCAGCAAACTATATTCATGGAGTGACTTTCATCATAAGAGGTTATGTAAAGAAGGGCGTTCTATTATATCATACTACGGTTCTGCACCATGGTTGTGGGACTTAGATCCAGCAGCAGGTGAAACTGGCGGATCATTGTTTTTTCTACCACGAGACGATTGTGGTACTATAAGAGACGCTGATATTAATATAGTACAAGATGCAATAGATTCAGCACCCGAACCAATCACCTTCCTGCTGCCATGGCGTTTGTGTGACCAGTGGGAAAGTTGGGAACAACTGGCAATCCCCGGTCATGCAGATTTCGTGCAAATGTCAGATCGTAGCACAAGACAACTTATATTAACAAAACTATTCCAGAAACATGAATACATCTTCCTGCCGTGGGTAGGCACTGACTTATACTACGCCGAGTTCCTTGATAAGAAAATCGTGATTTATGATAGTATAAAGAACTATAGAAAGAGAACCTTAGAGGAGCAGGCAGCAGTGGGCACAAAAAGTTGGATCACAAAAAATTTAGTATGGGGTTACGATTTCCTAAATGACATACAAAAGGAGTTTTTACATCATACAGAGCAGTGGTACGATATGAGTATAGACGATAGAAAATTCCTAACATCAAAGATGCTAGGATTAGATGCCTTGAAGTCACCAGCAGAACTTCGTGATGATTTGATTCGTGTAGGATACCTTCATAAGGAAAGATATAATAATATAGAGAAATATAATACAACATACGACTGGTTGAAGGAAAAATGTGTAGATTTTACTCCAAGTGACCATATTCAGGAATTATATGCAAAATTGTAACATTTGATACCAAACTACTCCCTCCAGAATCGCCTGTAAGGTGCCTGTTTTTATCTTCGGGTATGATAGTAACCCCCTATGTTACGTTCCAATCGATCTTCGTGCGAATTTTTTCGTTATATTTCCATATTTCCTTGAACATCTTACTATTCAGTCCTACTTCGTCAAACTGAGCAATCAAAGCATTGAGGTCTTTCGGAAAACATGTTCCTCCAAATCCTCTATCGTTATCTACACCCGGAACTTGAGTGTGTGATTCTCCTATTCGTGGGTCTGCAACCACACCTCGTCTTACATGTTCATAATCCATTTTATGTTTATCACAAAAATCATACATCTTATTAAAGTATGCAACCTTGTATGCTAAAAAGACATTAGAAAAATATTTTACTGTTTCACTTTCATTACTTGTCATATAATGTACATCAGTATTACTAAAATAATAATTATAGAATGTTCCTAACTTACTACTATAATGTTGTCTTGCTCCTATGATAGTTCGTGGTGCATCACGAAAATCTTTTACAGCATTTCTTGCTGTTAGAAACTCAGGATTATGACATACAGTGTGACCTAACTCAGCATATTTCTCAGTTGTTCCAACTGGAACTGTAGACTTGATAACATACAAAGGGTCATCATAAGCATCATTATCCAACGCTTCAAGTGATTGATATGGGTCTAACTTACCAAAGAATTCGTCTAAGTATGATAAGTCACACGTTCCGTCCATTTTCATTGGAGTGGGCAAGCAGACAAAAACAATACTTTGCTTCGTTGTTTCTTCAAATGTATTCAATGATCTCAATGGGTCTATATCATATACCTTTGTTTCTACTTCGTCTCTTACATTCTGATATATTGCATTTCCTACAAATCCATTACCTACGATACCAACAGTCAATCTATCTGAATACATATTCTATTTGTAAAGTACATTATATTATATCACACTGATTCTTAGTTGTCAACAAAGAAGTCAGAATCACTTATCGCTCTATCGTCTACATATATTTTTGCTCTAGGTTTACCAAAGAATAATTTAGTGTATTTTAGACCCCACTCTTTGAGTTGCTTTTCGGTTCGTGACCTAACATGATAGTCTGCTTCTCTTTGTTGAGCAAGTATATCATGAGGGTATCGAGTACTACTATGAATGAATCCTCTTGCTGTCATAAGATATATTGTAGCACCTTCGTCAAAAAGTTTATTCACCTTCTCTATCCTGCTTGGTATGGGTATTGCTTCAAATGGAGTTCCATCATGGGGTTCAGTAAGAGTTCCATCTATATCAATACAATAGACATTATCCCTAACACTCACATCTATATTATTCTGAACTATCTTAGGAAGAGTTGGCAAACTGACACCTGTTTGTTGCATCAGCATGTACATTGCATACAACGATCTACATTCAAATTCGTGATAATATGTTGATTCTATTCTTACTGTCGGTATTGTATCGTGATAATCAGGAGCAAATAGTATTACGTTATCAAGATTTACTAATTGTCGTGTGAGTGGACTTTCAACTCTACATGTGATAGCAATAATCAGATCAGCACCACCTCGTGCATAATCTAACCATTTTGATTTCCAGTCTCCGTCTCCACCTAAAGCAGTCAGATTGACTGAATCAGGAGCAAAACAAAACTTTCCTGTATGACGATACATGTCACTTGCCATGTGTTGAGCAATGGCAAGATTTCCTCCTGTACCAATAAGAGCAATACTTCGTGCTTTTTTGAATTTAGATAATATTTTACTCTCAATGAGAAGATTCATCATAGTTTAGACTCTACCTCCTGTATGTGGTGTGGACGGTCAACTGATCTTATTTTACCACAATTTAGGTCGTATGGTACAACATTATATTTGCCACAGAACCCTATAGTATCTAGACCTTTCCAGTATTTCACAATACCCATATCACAATTAGGAAAGTCACGAATTACATTTATTTTATACAGATAAAAACCTAACTGAACAATGATATTATCACACACTATCTCACATTTTCTCATCATATTCGTTATCACACCATTATTACATACCATTTTTACTACATCTTCGTCTTGTATATCGCTTTGTTCTAACTGTCTCATAGGTTGCACCATATCACACTGGTGTCTCACACCAAACTTTATAACCTGATCTAACCAGTCAGGTTGAGTTAGCGGTTCGTCTCCCTGCAAATTAAGAATGAAATCACTTTCCACATTTTGAGATACCTCTGCAACTCTATGAGTGCAAGTGTAGTGTTTTCCTGTAAGTCTGGATTCATAACCCTCCTTTTTGCAAAGATCGACAATTTCGTGATCTTCGGTAGCAACAATAACATTGTCAATATATTTAGACTTTCGTGCAATGTCGGCAACCCTGAGAACCATTGCTCTATCATGTATGAGAGCAAGTGGTTTTCGTGGAAACCTAGATGACGACAGTCTAGCAGGGATTACACATGTAATCTTCTGACCTAGATACATAATTTTTTTCGTGTATAGATATGATAACAGTGGTTGCAAAATTTTGCAACGTGAGATATTATATAAAATTACAGTCTATCTATATGAGAAGAATCAATTTAGGAGACATAGTAAGGTCAGGAGACGATACTGGCGAGGTCTGTTTTGTTTCTACTCATTATTTTTGTATGTGTGTTAGAATGGGGGCGATCGCATTGTATGATGTGAAAGTAGTTGTATCCAGAACACTAAACGACTTTGAAATCATACGCAAGGTGGATAGTGACAGTTTAGATAGTGTCACAAAAGAAATTGAAAAGAAATACATGTACAATAGAGTGAGATCAAATCAAAAATGGAGAGTTCCTTATGTTATCTGAGAACGAGTACAATCTCATTTGTTATTGTTTAGAACAGCAACTATATGAGTTCACAGAAGAAGAACGAGAAGATGCTAATAATATAGTAGTCAAATTATCAGAGCATGTGACACTTGACAAACTGGCACATAGGCACGAGCGTAGAGATTTAGACAGACTATAATGATAGTATAACAACAAAGATTATGACAGTATCAATCGAAATCAAAGGCAACCTTGCTAAACTACTAGCAACCGAAGACCTTATCATAGAGCATAAACCAGTCGAGACAGCATCATTTGATGTTGATAGAAGAGTTCTTACTCTACCTGTATGGGATAGAGCAAGTGAGACTGTCTACGATATGCTAGTGGCACACGAGGTGGGTCATGCACTATACACACCTAACAGAGAGTGGTTCTTTGAACCAGAGTGGAAAACAATACCATTGGATTATGTCAATGTAGTTGAAGATGCTCGCATTGAAAGACTTATCAAGCAAAGATACAGAGGTCTCAACAGAGATTTCAAAAATGGATACAATGAATTACATAATGATGACTTGTTTGAATTATCAGGTCAGAATGTAAATCATTTGAAACCTATTGACAAAATCAATCTATACTTCAAGATCGGTGGTTACATTGACATTGAGTTCAATGACACTGAGAATGAGTTTGTGACCAGAATATCTAAATGTCAAACATTTGACGAGGTACTTGTCATATCTAAAGAGATACATGAGTACACTAAAGAAATGCAAGAGCAAATGCAAAAACAAGCAAATGCCGAGCAAAAAGAGTCAGAAGCACAAGATAATGGCAAAGTCGAGTCCAGACCTGACATGTCAGAATCTAATGATAACACTCAGGCACAAAAAGATGAGCAAGAAACTGATACTCAAGGTCAGGGAGATCAAGAGCAAGAAGAACCAGTACAAGGTAGATCAGACAAATCATTTCCTGATGAAGTAGATGATACTGAACAGGAACAGAAACAGGAAGAGATCAAAAATTCTGGCGATACTCAGGGTGGAGAGTTCGGAGACATCAATACTGCTACAACTCAGAGATCACTTGATGAGAGTATTGAAGACTTGACCAACACATACAAAGATCAAGTGCCTACACAATATGTTACTATCCCAAACATGGTTTTGGATAAAGTTGTTATTGATTTCAATACTATCAAGACATATCTTGATGAGCATTTTGTCAAGGAAAATACTACTGAATCATCAAACAAATTCCTTATTGAGCATACAAGAAGATTCAATGAGTTCAAGAAGTCCAGTAACAAAGAAGTCAACTATCTTGTCAAAGAGTTTGAAATGAAAAAGTCAGCAGACTCATACTCTAGACAGGCAACAGCAAAGACTGGTATGCTTGATACATCTAAGTTGCACACATATATGTACAATGAAGATATATTCAAGAAAGTTACAACAATACCTGACGGAAAGAATCATGGTCTTATATTTGTTCTGGACTGGTCAGGTTCAATGAACAATATACTTGAAGATACTCTCAAGCAATTATTTCAATTAGTCTGGTTCTGTAAAAAGACTCAAATCCCTTACGAGGTGTACGCTTTCACAAATGATTCATGGCAACTCAACAAGAAATGTGATGAAGACCAACCATACACATCATACAGGAATACATCTAGTGATCTCCTAGTTGATGCTTGGAAAGAGAATGAGATCAATATTGATGGGTGTTTCCGTATGGTAAACATATTATCATCTAAGGCAAGAACCAAAGATGTTGAGAAACAAATGCTAAACTTGTGGTTGACAAATTGCAGTTTCAAGTATCACTACAATCATCATTTTCCACACCCTGCTAAGTTTCATCTATCAGGCACACCATTGAATGAAGCAATCATTTGTACTAAACAATTAGTCAAGCAAATGATGAAGAAAATCCAGAAGGTTCACGTTGTTATCCTGACTGATGGAGAAGCACATCAACCTAGTTACAATGTTGACAGATCGAAATTACATGATGGTTTTGGTCTAGATCATAAGGGTACAAGATCAATCAATTCAACTTGTATGTTGAGAAATCGTAAGTCAGGAAAGACTTACGGATTGACCTATAGTAATTGCTCATTGAAACTCATTGAGTGCATCAAGGACGATCTACCTAATGTCTCATTCATTGCTTTCAGAGTGGTCGAGAGGGGTGGTATGAGATATGTCTGGACTCAGTATGGTATGGACACATATCCCGACTACGAGGTCATGAAAGAGCAAGTCAAGAAAGGCAATCTCTCACTCACATTGAACTCATACGATAAATTCTTTATGATACCACAGCATCATCTAAGTGTGGACTCAGATCAACTAGAACAGGTTGAAGAGGGTGCATCTAAGGGAGAAGTCTCAAAGGCATTTCGTAAGATGTTCAAGAACAAAAAGACTAACAAGTTTATGCTCTCAGAGTTTGCGAAAGCGATCGCATAAACCAATTATAATAGTGGCACATTGCATATTGCATTGCCACTATGCACCTTATACAATTAGTACATAAGCAATCAATCATTATGCCAAGAACAATCAACTTTGAACCACACTTTGATGCAATCACTTCTAAGTATGGTCAGGAACTAGATGCTGATATGGTCAAGGAGTATGTTGCAAACAACCCTGACGTATCCTATCAGACTGTCACTAAGTACCTAAACAAATGGAAAATATCTAGAGGTAAGTGGAACATCAAGACACCACAGCAAGAGACTCAGATACCAACTGCTACATTTCAAGTACAGCAACCACAATCAACTAAACTCACAAAGACTGAGAAAGTTGAACAGAATCTTATCCCTGCAAAGGATAACACATTTATTCCCTTTGGCAATTTCCCTGCACTCAAGAAAGTAATTGCATCAAGAGAATTCTATCCTACATTCATCACTGGTATGAGTGGCAATGGTAAGACATTCGGTGTTGAGCAAGCATGCTCTCAGTTGAACAGAGAACTTATCAGGGTCAACATCACAGTCGAGACTGACGAGGACGATTTGATCGGTGGTTTCAGACTTGTCAATGGTCAAACAGTATGGCACAATGGTGCGGTTGTTGAAGCACTTGAGCGTGGTGCAATCTTATTACTTGATGAGATTGATCTAGCGTCTAACAAGATACTATGCTTACAACCAATACTAGAGGGCAAAGGTCTGTTTCTCAAGAAGATCGGCGAGTACATCAAACCTGCAAAGGGATTCAATGTCATTGCTACTGCTAACACAAAGGGCAAGGGTTCTGATGACGGTCGTTTCATAGGCACTAACATTCTCAATGAAGCGTTCCTTGAGAGATTTCCTATCACATTCGAGCAAGAGTATCCTACAGTCGTGACTGAGAAAAAGATACTAACCAGACTATGTGAAGAGATCGGCATACCACTTACAGGAGATCACAAAGGATTCATTGACTACCTATGTGACTGGAGTGATATTGTGAGACGTACATTCAAAGACGGTGGTGTAGATGAGATTATCTCAACAAGACGTCTTGTACACATCATGAGAGCATATCAAATCTTTGGCGATAAAGTCAAGGCAATGCAAATGTGTCTCAACAGATTTGATGACGAGACCAAAGAGTCATTCATGCAACTCTATACTAAACTAGACGAGCATATCAAGTCAGAAGAGAATGTTACCGAGTCGTAACATTCCCTTGACATGGTAAACCAAACCTGTCATAATGAGTATGTCAGTCAAGGTTTTGATTGATGACTGTTGACTGACAAACTCTTTCGAGTCCTGTCGTATGACCTAAAACTAGGCATTGAAAACTTACAACATTATGATTATGCAAATCACAGGTTCTTCCGCTATCGCAAACGTAAACTTCAAAGACGCTAGTCTTGTTGGTATCACATTCACATCACAAGATACTGAATATGATTTCCTTGCGAAGGATTCAAACCTTGTTCGTAATGGACTAAGCAATGCTATCTCAAAGGGAGACAGCGTTGGTAAGTTGATCGCATCATACAGAAGAGAAGGTCAACTCACAGAAGTGTAATCTAGAATTACACAAAGACAACTGAATATTTTGATATTAGCATAATCTCGCAAAGCAAACCCACTCACAAGGTGGGTTTTCTTATGCCAATTTATATACTGGTACGAATTGGTTGTTATAGCATAACAATTATACTATAATGAGTATATCAATCAAACATACAATGATTACAGCAAAAGACATTCTACAATTCAAGACACACAAAGTTTCTCTACAAGAAAGCAAGAGTTGTATCTACAATGGTAGTCCGTTTCAAATCTACAAACAAATGAGTAGTAAGAAGAAAGGGGCAAGGTTCGAGGGTATTGTACAAGAGTATTGCACAAACTTAGGATACAAAGTTACAAAACCAGATAACTCAGATCATGATAGAAAGATCAACAATATCAAGGTTGAGATCAAGGGTTCAATGTTATGGTCTAATCCACAGTTTTTCCGTTGGCAACAATTACGACCGCATCAAGATTATGATGTTGTTATATTCCTTGCAATATTCCCACAACAGATAGAATTCTACGGTTGTACAAAACAAGATATAAAAGATCATCTTGAAATACAGGACGAGAAGGGCAACTGGATACACAACCAACATGGAGGACTCAAGGTCAACTCAGGCACATTCTTTTTGGATAGTGACGGTCTAACCATACCCACATGGTTCAAATCAATCAAAGAGGTATTACAATGAAACTCAACACAATTACAAACTCAGACTGTCTAAAGTATCTAAAGAAACTACCAGACAACTCAGTTGATCTCGTATTGACTGACCCGCCATACTTCATAGGATTTGACGGTGGTAAGGGTTGGGATAGTCAATGGAAGAGTGACAGGGAGTACATTCAATGGTGCATAGAGTGGACTAAGGAGTGTGTCAGGGTACTCAAGGACGAGCGTATGCTCGTTGTATGGGGTACTCTCAAGACTGAAGCGTTCTTGCTATACAAACTAGCACTCAATCGCATGGAAGGTATCAAACCACAGAATGAGATCATTTGGTCTTANAACTGGGGTGGTAGGTCTAAGGATAACTTTGCTCGTAAACATGAGTATGCTTGGTGCTATTCNACAGGTGATAAATTTTTNTTCAANGGTGATGATGTAAGAATTGATCGTAAGATGAATACNAACATAAGAACTGGATTACAGCATACAAAGGGTACTATACCAACATGTGTGTGGGAGAAGAACAATCATACAACCAGTAAGGACTATATNGGTTGGCATGCTACAACTAAGAACATTGATATACTGTCAAGAATAATCAAGGCATATACAAATGTCAATGATGTGGTTCTGGACTGTTTCATGGGTTCTGGAAGCACAGCAGTTGCAAGTATCAGGACTGGACGTAACTTCATAGGGTGTGAAAGAGATAAAGAATACTACACAAAGGCAAAGAAGCGTATTTGTGACAGTCAAAAAAGTGACACTAAAAACGTGTCTAAGGGTACACTAGCGTCTATACTATAGACATGTACAGGAGTTACACTTATGAGACAATTCACAGTTTCAGCACTTCTTGAAGGATACAGGGTGGAAGAGACTGTAACAGCAGTTTCCATACATCATGCTATCAAGATTATGAAGGCAAAGTATGGTTCATCAGCAAGAAACATTTACGTTTTGAACTAATGAATGAAGAAAGACTAAACGAAGAACTCGACATCTTGGAAGAGTATGAAAGAGTCAAAGAACAACGTTATCAACAGTTTCAGCAATGGTTGAACCAATGCCCTCTCGTGATAACTGACTACAACGATTTCACTAACGAGTTTCAAATCACGTTCACATTATCAGACTAATCAATCAAATGAACAGAACTAAACAACAACTTCAGAGAGACATTCAATTCTGTAGAAATGTCTTAGGTCTTACTGACGAGCAAACCGATCAAATGATAATGGTTTGCGACAAATTGAAAATAGGTGCAGAGTATTTCTCAGAGGAATTCGTATTCGAGGGAGACGGTATTGAATCTATTATCAGACTAAATGACCCTGACTATCTAAAAATCACATGGAGACTAGAATGAATGATAGAGGGCAATTCAATTTGCCACTCACACATACTCAGTTATGTGACGTCATATACTATCTTGACTGGAAAATTCAAGAAGTCAATGATGCAGGTTGCGATCTAGAATTTCCAGAGATCGAAGACACACTTCAATTACTTAGAGATTACAAACATCAAATCTCTCAAAAATATAATCTATTCGAGGTTGAATTTCAAAGATATGGAACTTAGAAAAGATAGCAAAGAAACATACACTTTGCAACTCACTCGCAGAGAATTGGGTTTATTATTATACCAGTCAAACATTTGGTATCATAGAGTGGACTCAGACCTCGAACAGGGTGCTATTGGATACGATCATCACTTATGGGATTGGTTCGGCAAAGATGCTGTTGTAGGTCTATACAAAGCAGTTAGAACTCTTATTGATGCTAACTTTGACAATGACAAACAGTTACAGCGTCAAGATGCTTTTACCAGACCATTCTGTTATGAACCAAAGAGTGAAAACCACTACTCTAAGTGGGATATAGGTCAATTCAAAGACTGACACACAATCGGTTGCTATCTTATTGTAACCGATTATTATTATACTATAACAATCAATCAATCATGGCAATGACACCTCGGCAGTTCATGGAAGAAGTTTACGAGATAGCGTACGGAGATAACGCTTATTATCGTGGGTTTTTTCCAGAAGAAGTGCTAGAAACACTCAGAGAATTTTCAGACAATGCTCTCAAGGTCGAAGAGTTGAGTCTAGAACCCGAACAGTATGAAGACATGGATAGGCAACTCGAAGAGTCTTACCGCAGAGGATACATGGACGGTCGTAAATTTGCATTACAGCAACAAGAATCATGAAACAGTACACCATTACAGCAATCAAAGAGTATGAATACACTAAGACAGTTTTCGCTGAAAACCTCGTTGATGCACATGTCAAGGCATTTGAGACACCAGAAGACCCAGAGGACGATTGGCAACTTATTACTGACCCTGACTATGATGACCACAACCCTTACAACATTTCACTAATTGAGGAATCATGACTCTACCATTACCAGAATATGATAAGGTCGTAAGAAAATTTGTTGATGATTATGTCAACAATCTTACACCAGATCAAATGAGAAATCATTTATCAGAACAATTCCATATCGATTTCGAGAACATACGTCAAGACATGGGTCAAGATGAGGTGTTTATAGAAATGATAAACTGGGATAGTGACCTATACGATCAAATTGCTCTAGACTTCGATCTACCAGAGGACTTATGAAAACAATCACTTACACATTTGATGAACTACACGCTTTTAGTGAGCATGTAACATGGGTCATCATGGAACAAGATCAACCAGTAGATGACAACTTACAATCCTTTATCGACAAAACTTTGTACAATGACTAAGAAGCATAAACAAGTAAACTTCACAACTGTTATGGACTATCGTCAAACATTTACAGTTGACCTTGACTATGAAACAATCAAAAAAGAACTCATAGAAAAGCATGACTTTGATGAAGAGGAAGTGCAAGGTCTATGGGAGAGTGATGAAGAACTCTATCACTACGCTTGGGATATGGTATTGGAAACACCAAGTGTAGTATCGTGACCAAGCATGGGGCGAGGGAGATTATGACAATGAAGTCGTGTATCATGACTGTATAATCTAATGAAAGTCTACACACTACTATTGACAGAGGGCGAGATCAATTCGTTGAAAGATCGTCTAGAGTCAGACAACTACGTCAACTACAACAATGATCTAAAATCAGTAGTTGAAAAGATCGGGTATTTCTTTGAACCCGAAAATTCATATAATGACATTCCTGAGAGGTACTAAACATGGCAATGCCAGAACCAAAACTAACTAAAGAGCAATTTGACACACTCAAAGAGTTATATGTTGAAAGACTCGTTGATAATATGTCAACAAAAGACCTCGTGAACTATGTTATGACTGACATATCAGAGTGGGTTGACGGTCTCGGATATACTGAAGCAATGATCGAATTCGAGAATTATTGGGAAGAATACTTCACAGACACCATAAATGAGGTGCTAGAGGGTCAGATATAAAAGTGTCATCATATCGTTGACTTATAGTATCATAACGTTTATTATAAGAGTAATTCAATCAATCACATGAACTCAGGAACAGCACCAGAAAGAGATCTAAACCAAGAACTCAAAGACTTTATCGACTACGTTTTTTCGTTTTACGGAGACGTTGACCCTGTTTATCCTATGAGAAAAGTTATTGGAGACGCTCCACTCAATAAGAGTGACATTCTAGATGCTACCTATGACTACCTATCAGCAATTTCTAAGAGAAATTCTGAGACTTATACATGGGGCGAGGGCGATAGTCTTGATCGTGAAAGAGTCAGAGATATTCTATTACAGAATTATGATTTCTACCTCGTTCATTTACAGCATGGTAACGTATAATGGCATATTGTGACGTTTGTGGTAACTATGATGATGAGCATACTGACGGTATGCTCGAATATCAGACTGGGGAAGATTATCAACCAGAATTATATTATTATTGGGACGGAGATATATGTCAAGAGGATTATGACTGGAGACGTAAATTTCCAAAAGTTGACTGTATGTGTGAAATCTGTTTTGATATAGCAAATAAAGAATCCAAAATTGACTGGATAGATGGAGACCCATTCAGAACAGGACTCAGAACTGAACATGGTATCAAATGATACCATATCAGAAATTCGTTGAAATTGGTAGTTGACATACTCAAGACTACCATATAATATAAAAGTAATAAATCAATCAAAAATCATGATCGAATACTTTATTGAAGTGCCGAACACTAACATCAAAGAACCAGTCCTAAAACATCAATGGGCGAGTGAACTATGCTATCAGATAGCACAAGATTTTGGTTATGCTGAAATTGTATGGTATGCTCTCAACGGTAAAAGAGTAGTTGAGGGTTCTTATACAGATAAAGACTAATTTATAAAATGGTATCATTTGTTACTTGCATTTGATACCATTTTTATTATAATAAAAGAAATCAATCAATCATCATGACACAATTCAAATACACTTGCGAAACACCTAACAAATTTGTAGGTGGAGACGTCCATTCTAATGACTTGGCAACTATCAAGGGTTATTGCATAGATATGGCAATAGAGCATACCTACTCATGTGTTCGTGACAATGTAACTGGGGAGATCGTTTTCGATCATGGAGACGTTTTTCGTCTCATAGAGCAGGGAATCGTCTAAACTGTATAATTTGATACTTGACTTATCGTAGCATAACGTTTATTATAATAGTAATTCAATCAATCAATCAATCATGGCAAAAACAAAACTAATCACAGTTGACGGATTCACACTTGATGAGCGTTACAGAGTCAGTTTACAATGGTGCGGTCACGCTTATCCATTATGGGTTGCAACATTTTGTGATGATGAGATTCTAGGGTGGTTCAAAACTGAAGATGAAGCGAAAACCGCATGCCTAGTTTATAGAAAATCTCAAGTCAAATCACTCAATTTTACTTGGGCATAATCAATTTCTATTTTGGTATCATACGATACAACAGTATGATACCATAACAATTATAATAGAAACATCAATCAATCTAAAACTATGATCCAATTAGGCATGTATGTCAATCACAAAATTCACGACGATCTAAACGGTAGTGAAGTTATTATGATCGATAGAGTGACCAATACCGCAGTCATAAAAAACTGGTTTGACGAATTTGATTTTCAGACTATAGAAGTATTTTTATCAGATTTAGAAATGGTATAATCTGATACAACACAATAATACGATACCCACTATAATAGAAACATCAATCAATCAATCAAAATGGACTCTTATCAAAAAAGACTTCTCTACGCTATCAACAAAAGAGAATCATGCAGTCTCAGAAATCACGTTACAGTATGGAACAGTTATCATACAGGCAACGAATTTACAAGTGCTATCAGAGTACAAAACAAGACAGTTGCAACTGTACACTATAAACTCAGTCATGATGACCTATCTGTCAACATACATGGGGGAACATCAAAAGATTTTGATGATATGATGAAAAATGATAAATGGGAGATCGAAGAGTTATTTGTAAATGAGCAGGCAGTTCAACGTTGTTTAGGTACTCAGGCAAGAAGAGTTGTAAATTTCTTGAATCAGGCACTTTTTACCTAATTTCTAAAATGGTATCATACGATACAACAGTATGATACCATAACCATTATAATAGAAACATCAATCAATCATTACTATGTTTGTTATTTACACCAGTCCAGTCAAATTTACGACTGACGAAAACCACGCTCGCATTATTGCTGAAGAGCATTTTCAGAAAACTAGGGAAATAGTTGCTATCGAAGAAATCGATACAACAAAAGACTTTTATACAACATCATTATCATACTAGGAGGTTTTTTCAATGTCAGTTTTACATCACGAAGCAATTATGGAAACTTGTTTTGAAGATGCTTATGAGTCTTTCAGAATTGATAACAATTACAGTATATCAGAAATGGAAGATTTATATATGCAGAATAAAAACGTCAGAATGAGACTAGAAGAAGTTGCTACACAGTTATTTGAGGATAAATGTCAGTAACTAACCAATTCTATAAATCATTCTCTCAAATCGGAATAGGGGATAAAGTCAAGTATCTCACAATCGACTATCAGGTTATCATGAGATTTGACACTAATCAATGTGTTGTACTTATCAACGACTTAGGCAAGATTTCTACCTATAACTGGGAAGATTTAGAAATAATTGACCTAATGAATGAGTAACTCATATTGAACTTGTTTAGAGGGGCGAAAGAAATTTATTGACTTTTCGCTCCTATCCACTATAATGTAAGTAAGTCAATCAATCAATCAAAATGTTCACAAAAACAACTAAGTCTCAAGCGATCGAACAATTCAAATATAACTGGAAGGTTTACACTCTTAGATGTAAAAGAGAAGGCATAAAAGTCACAAAACTTGCTAAAGTGTTTGCATGGCAAGATTTTACTGAATTTCTTGCAAGTGATGGATACATTACTGAGTGGCAAAGAGTCAACTGGACAAATCCCTACGAATATCGAAATTAGTATCGAATGATACTAGACAAACGTCCAGAATCCACTATAATAACAGTATAGCAATCAATCAATCATGACTACTCTAAAAACAATTTTACTTGACGCAATCAATCAAGATTTAGAATCAAGCGATTACTCTAACAATGCTATTCTAGATAATACTGATTCTAAAAACTGGTCAGACTCAGATAAATTTGAATGGTGCTTCGATCGATACATGATAGAGGTAGGNGGNTATGAAAGTCTTGAATATTGGTTCTCAGGTTTAGCACTTAGTGGAATTCCATTTACATATTATGAGATCGGAAANNTAGGATTCAATACTGAGACATTCTTTCAAGACTTATCTGACGAATTACAGAGAATTACAGGATACAGCGATCGAAAAGCATATAACAGAAAGTTGAGAGCATAAAAAAAGATATAGGGAACTGGTTGACAGTTCCCTTTTTTTCCCTTATAATAAAGTATATCAATCAATCAATCAAACAAAATGGAATTCGATCTTACTGAACTCACAAACAAGTCTTATATTTGGAGTACATTTTCAAAAGTGTCTCAAGATACATCTCTAATTATGAGAATGAATTGCACACAAAAGAGTGGTAACACAGAAACTAGAGTAAGGCAAGATGGAAGTAGAATAGTTGACGTTTTTTTACATGGTAACCTAATCTGTTCATATAATCCGACTAACTACGATAATCAGAAAGTCAAACTATTCTCAGCAGGTTACTACACAAAAACAACAAAAGAAAGACTCAATGCAATTTTACACTTGCATACGAATGGTAAGGTTAGAATCGTACAAGTTAGAGGTAAGTGGATAGTCAGAGATTCAAATACTGGTGCAGAGATCAATTTCTATGACGGCATGGTAGTATTTCAAAAACCTCTAACTCTAGCAGATATTGAAGAAACAAAACAATTAGAATTTATCCCAGTATAGGGTTGACATACTCACATATAACCCTTATAATAAAGTATATCAATCAATCACTCAAAAATCATGAATTTATTTGATGCAGTTCCAGTTGTTGTAAAAGAAAGATATGACGGTTATGTAGTAGGCGATTCAATTTCGACTAAAGACTTCCAACTTACTATGAATGAGGTTATCGACCGTTGCGAAAACTTTACAAGAGAAACACTTGATGCAAAAACTTATATGCAGATAAGGAGAATGGTCAGTAATGCAATCGACCTTTTACTACATGATAGGAGGACATTCGACAGCATGATGACTGACATACTTATAGATGATTTATGGAGTTAGGAGGGCAATCCGCAAAATGAAAGAAATATCTAAAAAAATATAAAACAGTTATTTCTTTCATTCTCTTAGCGGTCATCTTATAAAAGTCAACCAAACTTCACAAAATCCACACAAATCCCCCAAATTCGTGATTATGACAGTATCGTGCAATTTTTCGTTTATGCAATCGTCCTTACATAATCGTCCACACTTTGAGACAGTTATGCAGGATTTTGAAAAAAGCAAATTGTTACATAATCCAAACAAAAGGGTTGACAGTATGACAAACACGCATTATAATAAAGGCATGGGAAGGAGGTTTTAGTTAGCACTGGCAAATCAGTTAGGATAAACCACCCGACCAACTCACACGGAACCCGAAGCGAGGGGAATCGAATCAGACAGTTATAAACAGTTCTGGGCGGTTCTCCCCGTTTTTTTATGGGGGGCGGTGCCCGTTATTAAAACAATGGGTCCTTCTAACCTACAAACGTTTCCAGACGCGAGAGTGATATCGANTTTNAGTTACATCAAATTTCAAAATTTTTTTCGGATATGAAAAAACTTGTATACCTTTTTTTGATACTATGTGTGTTGACCTCTGGTACTTCATACTCAAAGGGTCGTTCTCCT